>UMKD01024945.1_pt1 | contig 97856 bp, 85 predicted proteins | sample 1966221 | NCBI WGS metagenome assembly UMKD01 (sample SAMEA4836167, study PRJEB28245) | human gut metagenome | biome: gut microbiome; material: fecal sample | place: Denmark | collected 2008
TTGAGGAAACATTTCTCATCAACACCATTTATTATACAACCTTTCTATATTGAATAAAGAAGGGTTTTCCAGCATTTCGGATTCACAAACAAGAACTTGTATCTTAAACCGTGTTGATAAGAATAGATTTTTTGTGATATAATGAATATAATATAAAAAAATGATATAATACAAAAATAAGTTAGAAAATAATGATAGGAAACAGACATTGAAAAAGTAGTTTCCGATAGGGATGAATTATTTCCGGGAAATAAAATTGAGGAGGACAATCGTGCAGATACAAAATGTGCTTCATGCCGGAAAATACAAATGTGCGGCAGTTATGATTTGTTTGTATGAAGAAGAAGGAGAACAATATATTGTTTTAGAAAAAAGAGCCAATGGAATACGACAGGGAGGAGAAATTTCTTTACCGGGCGGGAAACGAGATCTTCGAGATGTTGACTTTAAAATGACAGCCATTCGAGAAACTTCGGAAGAACTTGGAATTTCAAAAGAAAAGATAGAATATATTGGCTATGCGGGGACTTTAGTCGGAATTTTTGATTTATTACTGGATGTACATCTTTGTAAGTTGACAATAGAAAAAAAAGAAGAATTGCGATATAATAAGGAAGAAGTGGAGTATTTAATTTTTTTACCCTTATCCTATTTGGAAACGACAGAGCCTGTACGTGAGATTGCAGAATTGAAAAATATTCCGAAATTTGATGTACGAGCTTATGGCTTACCGAGTCGTTATTGGGATACATGGCCTTATTATGAAAGAAATTTATATTTCTATTTTTATGAAGGAGAAGTCATTTGGGGGATTACTGCAGAAATTTTATTGGCATGGATTCTTGGAAAAAGGAAGGGAAAGAGATGATTTTAAATAGACAAGTAGCGAGAATTATAGTAGAAGAAGCAAAAATGCAGGGAAAAGTTGTGGTATTTACGAATGGTTGTTTTGATATTTTACATGTAGGGCATTTACGATATTTACAAGAAGCAAAACGACAGGGAGATATTCTCATTGTGGGAGTAAATTCCGATCTTTCTGTAAAGAGACTGAAAGGAGAAGATAGACCTATCAATTCAGAAGAAGATAGAGCCGAATTATTGTGCGGACTTGCAGCAGTTGATTATACAGTGTTATTTGAAGAAGACACTCCTATGGAATTGTTGGAAGAATTAAAACCGTCCATTCATGTCAAAGGAGGAGACTATACCAAGGAAGAACTTCCGGAGACCGGAATAGTCGAAAAACACGGAGGAGAAGTTCGAATATTAGATTTTGTGGAAGAAAAATCCACGACCAATATTGTAAGAAAGATACAAAAAAATGAGGGATGTTAATGAGAAAACGACTAAAGTTTCAAGAGGTGGATTTGCTGGCGGATGCCTTGGCACAGTATGCAAAAGAAAATACTTTTATTGCTTTGATAGGAGAATTGGGAACGGGAAAAACACATTTTACACAGCGTTTTGCAAAGGCATTGGGGATCAAAGAAAATTTGAAAAGTCCAACTTTTAATTATGTTTTGGACTATCAAAGCGGACGATTGCCTTTGTATCATTTTGATGTGTACCGTCTGACAGAAGCGGAAGAATTGTATGAAGTCGGTTATGAAGATTATTTACGGGAAAAGGGTATTATCTTAATGGAATGGGCAAATATCGTGGAAAGCGAACTTCCAGAGGAATATATTCGATTAGAACTGAAATATACGGAAAAAGAAGAGGAAAGAGAAGTGGAACTTCATTATGTAGGAAATAAAGCGAAGGAAAAGGAGTTATTCGATTATGTTAATTTTGGGAATTGACACTTCAACGAAGTTGTGCAGTGTGGCTTTATATGATAGTGAGAAGGGAGTGTTGGGAGAAATAAATGTTACTGTCTCTAAAAATCATTCCCATATCATTTTACCTATGATAGATCGCTTATTTTCTTTTGCCGAAAAGACGGTGGAAGAAGTGGAAAGAATTGCAGTAGGAATCGGACCGGGTTCTTTTACGGGAATTCGAGTGGGAATGGCGATTGCAAAAGGCTTGGCGATCGGGAAGAACATTTCCATCGTAGGAATTTCAGGTTTGGAGGCTTTGGCAGGCTCGATTCAAGGAAGGGGCAGAATTTTTTCTCTGTTGGATGCCAGAAAGGAAAGAGTTTATTATCAGGTATTTGATGGGGAAACGGCTCTATGTGAAGCAAAAGATGGGAAGCTAAAAGATGTTTTGGAGGAATATAAAGGAGAGGCAATCAATTATTTTATTGGAGACGGAGCTTTGGCATATCAAAATCTGATTTTAGAAAGTTATGGAGAGAAAGCAGTCATTGTTTCGGAAGAACATTCTGTCACAAGGGCGATCTATTTTGCAAAACAGGCGATATCTCGAGAAGGAGACAACTTATATACCTTGGAACCGATGTATGTATGTAAATCACAAGCTGAAAAGTCGAAAGAAAGAGTTTAAAATAGAACGAATTTATAAAAAATAAATGAGAAAATGAAAAAAACTTGAAACTTCCTTAATATATTGTACAATGGAGTAGAAAGATACAAAGGAGGAAGGGCGTTGAGCGGAGTGATTCATTTAAATGAAAGTTCATTTTCAGAAGATTTGTTACGAAACAGCAAAAGACTGTTGATTAACTTTTGGGCTGAGTGGTGCGGCCCTTGTAAATTTGTAAATCATATATTGGAAGAATTGGCACAGGAAGAAGATTTGACCATTTGTTTAGTAAATGTGGATAGAAACCCAAAATTAATGCAACGTTTTCGAATAGAAACAATCCCGAATGTTTTACTATATTCTCATGGCAAACTGATAGAACAGGTAAAGAAGTTAGATAAATTAATGATGAAAGAAGAAATCAGAAAGAAAATTTTATCTTAGGACTTGGGAAGGACATTGAAAAATGTCCTTTTATTTTCATACAGTTGTATGATATAATGGAAAAAGAATAAAAAATTAAGAGAGGTAGGAAATCATGAAAGATAAGCGAATCCTGTTAGCTTTATTTTTACTACTAAGTATCAATGCTGCTACCTATACCCAAGAAATAGAGGGACGGGCAGAAGAAGTTGATATTGATTTAAATACAAATACGGTTACTTCCGAAAAAGGAATTGTATTAAAGCAATCGAATATTAAAACCAAGGTTCATACAATGCAACGTGATACCGAAGCAGGAAAAGCTTATTATCGAGATGGAATGATTGCACAAATAGACAATGAAACCGGAAAGATAAAGATAGAATCTCAAGAAGGAGAGGCAACAACGACAGGAGAAGAAGCTCATTTTTATAAAAACTTCGGATATTTGGAAGTAGCACCTGTGACGGGAGCGGAAGCACCAAATGATCGAGTTTATTTTGGAAGTGATCATATTGTTTATCAAAAGGAAGCCTTACAAATAGAGAAAGCCTGGTTGACGACAGATTTTAAAATTATCAACCATGTTCACAATCCAAAAGAAGTGGGTTATCATATTTTTTCCAATCAAATGCTGATAGAACCGGACAAGCAATTAACGATTTATGACAGTAATTTATATCTTGGCAAAAAGAAAGTGTCCCCGATTGCATTTCCATGGTTTCGTTTGAATATTCGAAAAAATTCAAAGGTACCCTTATTTCCAACTTGGAATGAAAAAAATTATTTCGGTTGGCAAACTTCTTGGGGATTTTTATACGGAACCCGTTCCAGTAAACTGAAAGGAGGGTTTGCTCCAAAATTTGCAGATAATATGGGACTTTTGATTGGGCGTTGGGAGACTTGGTATGATACCAAGAAATATGGAATGACACAGGTCAATGTGACAGATTTATTGATACATTCAAAAGTACACGGGAAAAAAGATACTACCGATGTCATAGAATATGAACAAAAACATAAAAGATATCATGTAGAAACGAAACATGATTATAACGGAGAGTATGGAAATTTTCATATTTCAGGAATCAGTGCGACAACAAGCAGTATTTCTTCTTTAGATGATTTGATTACAAAGTATGAGGTAAATAAAGAGTTTGACAATACACAAGGAATTCGTGGAACAGGGGTCTATCTAAAAAGACCGGGCTTTGATAAAAAAGTATCCTATTATTCCTTGGAGTCGGATTTGCACGGTATGGGAAAGAATCGAGATATCAGCTTTCAGGCTTCCGGAAAATTGACGAGCAATAAAAAGCTGTATACCTTGTCTACCTATGACAGCATTGAGGACAATGTTTTTGAAAAAAAATTGGACAATGCTCTGTATACCAAATTGGCGTTGTATCAAGATAATACCGCATATAAATTAGGGGGATATTATCAATATTTGTATGACATTACTCCGGGATATACCCAAAAACATAATCGTTCTCGAGGAGAAGATTATGGTTTTATTGCTTTGGATAAGAAAAATACCTTAGGATTTCAATATGATGAAATTCGAGGAGATAAATTAAGGAACTTAGAGCTTTGGGAGAAAGAATCGGATGCTCAATCTTTGAAACGAAATAATTTATTGAATCTTCCGATTGACTACACTCCGGTAGCTGTTTCCGAGTATTCTCTGTATCAGCAACAAAACGGAACCCTTTGGTTAGGAGACTACAATTATCGGAATTTTCATATAAAACCAAGTTTTTCTACGAAACGGGAAGAAAAAAAATTGGATTTAGTAAAAAATGAGAAAATTGTTATTACGGATAATACTGCGATAAATCCGGAAATATATACGGAAAAAATCGGATATGGCAGATTACAGCAATATAATCGATTTCAAAATGAATTATATACAAAGACTAGAGAAAATAAAGGAAATATTAATCTTGGCAAAGAAAATAAGCTGAATGTAAATGTATTTGCCGGAAACCAAAAAGAAGAAATTTGGACAAGAGAAGGAATGATTCAGGGAGAAGCGAATGATGTTACAAAAATAAAATCGGAATCTTCCTTTTACGGCTTTGATGTGGAGAAAAAAAATATTTTCTTAGGTTCTTTGGGAAAAATAGCATTGCGAGGGGATTTGCGTCAAGACGAGTATCATCATAGTGACGGAAGTTCTTTGCGATATGGTTTGGGCTTCCATCATGAATTAAGTCTTTATGAAAAAGAGGATGTCAAAGTTAGAAATAACTTGGATATATATATGCAAAAATATCGTTACCATGGTAGAAAGGAAGAGGATAAGGCACAAAATTTGTATACTAAAAAAGATAGCTATCAAATCAAAGATACACTTTCTTGGGATACAAAAGCCGTTCATACACAATACTACGGCGAATATCAGTTGGATAAAAATCCGATTCATCCTTCCGAGAAGAAAGGGGAAACGGTAAAGCAAAAAATAGATTTTGAAATGGCGGAAAATAAGAAAATAGGATTTTTCTACGAGAAAGATGACAGATACACCAATCGAGCTGTCAATACATTCCGAAATTACCGAGATTTGTCGAAAGAATATTATGGGGGAACATTTCAGTACGGGGCTCATTCTTTTGCATATGAAAGGAAAAAGGTTGATTTTCAATTTCCAAAAATGGCAAAAGAAGATATTGGAGCTAACGCTTTCCGATATTCTTACACTTGGGAGGATAAGACTTTGGGCTTATCTTATCGGACAGGAAAAGATCGTATCTTGATCCATGATTTTCATGATGCGAAAGTATTGGATATCGATAATCGGGTCTATGGATTCCACTTCCATAAGAATGGAGATATTCAACATCATGTATATTTCAACTATGAAAATTCTCATCACCGTGAGGGAAGCAGTAAAGTAAATTTGGAAGGAAGTCGAAAGAATATTGGACACAGCGACGAAATTAACTTTTCTTATCAATATCGGGATACCAGAATGCGGGAGGCGGAGTATATCAAATATGCTTCCCTGGAAACCGGAAAAGCGGAAACGGAAGTATCCGATCAAGAAATAAGAAAAGTAAAAAATTTACTGGAACATAGAAAAAGTATGGAAGATCCTTTTCATTTAACAGGAATTCGAGAGGATGCTTTTTTGTTTGGAGACGGAAGGGTCAATTTCCGTTTTTATACAAGCTTGGAAAGAAACAAGGCGAGATACGAAAAAACTCACAATTTAACAGATTCTTTGCAAAAAATAAAAGGTTCCGTTTACTACACCTATCATCGATATGGATTAGGATATAGTTTTGAGGAGAATGCAGGTTGGTTGCAAAACAATTCCAAATATTCCTGGAAGAAAAAAAATCGAGAACATCAAATCAGTTTGTATGGAAAAGCGGGACGACCGAGTGAAAGTTGGAAAGTAAAAACTTATGCAAAGTTCTATGAAAATTTATTGGATAAAGTAAATGAAGATAGGAAACATAAGAAAGCTTTGGACGGAATCGGAATAGAAATTGGAAAAGAATTTGATTTTTTTGAATGGTCTGTATTATATGAAAGAAAATATAGTCTGACAGCGAGAGATTACGAATGGAGAGTCGGTTTACAATTTACCTTGTTGACCTTCCCGGATAATGCTATTTTTAGTATTGGAGCAAACAAATCTTCTCATAAAATAAGACCGAAAACGCAATTTATGGAAAGTGTCCACGTAGAAAATATTGTAGATGATACATTGAGAATAAAAGCAATTATGTAAAAATAGGGGGAAATGAAATATGAAAATAGAATTTTTAGACGGAAACGTTCAGGAGTTTCAAGAAGCTTGTAATATGTTTGTGATAGCAAAGAGTATCAGCAACTCTTTGGCAAAAAAAGCGGTTGCTGCCAAAATAGACGGAGAATTGTATGATATGTCTTATATTTTGGATCACGATGCAAAAGTAGAATTTATTATGCCGGAAAGCGAAGAAGGGGTGGAGGTGATTCGTCACTCGGCAGCACATTTAATGGCTCAAGCAGTCATTCGATTGTTTCCGGGAACAAAAGTAACCATCGGTCCGTCAATTGAAAACGGATTCTACTATGACTTTGATCCGAAAGAACAGTTTACAGAAGAAGATTTACTAAAGATTGAAGAAGAAATGAAAAGACTTTCCAAAGAAGACATCAAAGTGGAAAGATTTATGATGAGCCGAGAAGAAGCCATTGAATATTTTGAAAAATTAGGAGAACATTACAAGGTAGAAATTATCAAAGATATTGCGAAGGGAGAACAATTATCTTTTTATCGACAGGGAGAATTCGTAGATCTTTGTAGGGGACCTCATGTACCGTCTACGGGACATATCAAAGCAATCAAATTAAAATCCGTGGCGGGAGCTTATTGGAGAGGAGATTCCAAAAACAAGATGTTGCAAAGAATTTACGGATATGCGTTTGCAACGGAAAAAGATTTAAAAGACTTCTTAAAATTGATGGAAGAAGCGGAAAAAAGAGATCACAGAAAATTGGGAAAAGAATTGGAATTGTTTTTCTTGAGTGAATACGGACCTGGATTTCCGTTTTTCTTACCGAAAGGAATGGTATTGCGAAATACTTTGATCGATTTGTGGAGAGCGGAGCATGAAAAGGCGGGATATGTACAAATTGACACTCCTATCATGTTAAATCGAGAATTGTGGGAAATTTCAGGACACTGGTTCAATTACCGGGAAAATATGTATACTTCCAGCATTGATGATGTGGATTTTGCGATCAAGCCGATGAACTGTCCCGGTGGAGTTTTAGCATTTAAATATCAACAACATTCTTACCGAGATTTACCGGCAAGAGTGGCGGAGCTTGGAAAAGTACATAGACATGAATTTTCAGGAGCCTTACATGGACTGTTCAGAGTACGAGCTTTTACGCAGGATGATTCTCATATCTTTATGACGGAGGAACAAATTGAAAGTGAAATTATCGGAGTGGTAAACTTAATTGATAAATTCTATAGTAAGTTGTTCGGCTTCCAATATAGCATTGAACTTTCCACCAGACCGGAAAAATCAATCGGAACGGATGAAATTTGGGAGAAAGCGGAGGCTGCTTTGGCAGGAGCTTTACATCATTTGGGAAGAGAATTTAAAATCAATGAGGGAGATGGAGCTTTCTACGGACCGAAATTGGATTTCAAGATTAAGGACGCCATTGGAAGAACTTGGCAATGTGGAACCATTCAATTAGACTTTAACCTTCCGGAAAGATTTGATGTAACTTATGTGGGAGAAGACGGGGAAAAACATAGACCGGTTATGATTCATAGAGTTATCTACGGTTCCATTGAAAGATTTATCGGAATTTTGATAGAACACTATGCGGGAGCCTTCCCTATGTGGTTGGCACCGGTACAAATCAAGGTTTTGACTATCAATGATGACTGCGTTTCTTATGCAAAAGAAATAGTGGAAAAATTAAAGGAACAAGGAATTCGAGCGGAATTGGACGACAGATCGGAAAGTATCGGATACAAGATTCGAGAGGCCAATGGAAGATACAAAATTCCTATGCAAGTTATTATAGGAAAGAATGAAATTGAAAAGCAAGAAGTCAATATTCGAAGATTCGGTTCTCAGGCACAGGAAAGTATGGATTTGAATGCTTTCTTAGCAATGGTGAAAGAAGAAGCGAAAATAAGATTTCAAGACTAAAATAATTTCCTTTCTTTTATAAGAAGCGGGATAGAACAACATAAAAAAACTCCTTTCTGTAAAGTGCTATTGTCCACTTTGCAGTTAGGAGTTTTTCATTTACGGGAAAAAATAGTTAATTCACAGAATTGGAAAGAGCCACTTCCAATAATTCCGCATTGATGTTATTTCCCCAAAAAACACCCTTTTCAGTATAAGAAAATTGTTTGTTTTTATATTGCAGCCAACCCATTTTTATATATTCCTCTATTTTTTCTCTGACTTTTGGATATCTTGTTCCCGTTAATTCTTGTAATTTGATTTCGGAAAAGGAATCAAATTGAAAAAGTCCGGAGAGTTGTCCCATCCTCATAGAATCCTTAGGGGTCTTGGAATAAAAAGACATTTTCTTATTCATATGATAGCAAGAGATGTCTTCCACATGTCCTCCTGCTCCCACTCCAATCGGCAGCAGATTATGTGTTCGAATATATTGATACTTATCCCTGCCGTTTGTAATTTTTGTCAACTCTAAAAGAGAATAGCCTCTTCGTAGAGACTCCTGATAAAAAAGATTATGCAAGTGCTCATCTCTTTTTATATCATAGAATTTTTCAATAGATTCTTTGGATATATTTTTTAAAATTTCAGAACCTTCCTGTATCATCAAAGAATAAAAACTGATGCTGTCCACTCCCAAATCGGAGGCGATTCGAATATCTTCCAATACTTCCTCGTCACTTTGTTCCGGGTAATTATAAATAATGTCAATACAAAGAAGACCGTGAAAGGCTTTTCTCAAGTTCTGTAATCTTTGAACAGCTTCTTCTTTTGAGAAAGTTCGATTTAACATCTTTCTTCCCCGATTGGAAAAAGTTTGAATTCCCACACTCAATCGGTTCACAGCATTTTCTTGTAACAATTTTGCTTTTTCCACTCCCAAATTGTGTAGAGTGGTTTCAAAAGTCATCTCATAGGAAGTGGAAAAATGGAAGTTTTTTTGTAGACATTGTAAAATATTTTGTAATTGACGATGAGAATAAATAGTAGGAGTTCCTCCCCCAAAAAAGACAACGTCTAAGTCACCGGATTGACAAAAAGGGAATTGTCCATAGTATTCTATTTGTTGACATAGATATTGATGATATTCTTCCAATTCCGTATCTACTTTTTTTCGATTCATATTGCAAAAAGAGCAGATTTTATCACAGTAGGGAGTGTGTAGATAGAGTCCCAGCTGCTTTGAAACATTTTCTTGTTCTAAAAGATTTAAAAAATCTTTTTCGGTAGCGGGCTCTTTTTTGGCATACTTCGATAAAACATTTCCAACATCATGATGAGATTTATAACGTTTTTCAAACATGTCATCCTTCCTTTCTTAATTTTTTACTTTGGGAATAATATAAGGAGCCTCATTTTCCGGAGAATAATGAATGTTACAATCCAATCCATAAATTTGGTGAATATTCTCAACGGTAATCATATCCTTAGGTGTCCCGTGTTTTATAATTCTCCCTTCCTTCATAATGATAATTTCATCGCAGAATGAGGCAGCTAAATTTAAATCATGAAGTACGATAATGGGAGTGATTCGGTAATGTTGTATATACTTCTTGAGAGTTTTCATAAAAAAGATGGCATTATGAAAATCCAAGGCGGAAGTCGGTTCATCCAAAAGTAATATTTTAGTTTCCTGAGCAAGAGCTTTTGCCAGAAAAATTTTTTGCAGTTCTCCTCCGGAAAGACTTCCTAAAGATCTATCTCGAAATCTTTCTAAATGAAGAGTATGTATGATGTCATCTACTATTTCATAATCCCTCTTCGTATAAGAATCCCAAGAATGTTTTAACTGAGCAAATCTTCCTAAACAGATAAAATCTCTTACGGAAATTCCCGGAATTACATTCACTTTCTGCGGAATATAGGCGATGACTTTTGACAATTCCTTCGGGCTGAATTCTTTCCAATTTTTTCCTAAGATAAAAAAAGATTCGAAGTTACAGGAATAGAAGCCCAGAATATTTTTTAAAAGGGTTGATTTTCCACAACCATTCGGACCTATAATTCCTGTCATTTTTCTTTCTGTTATCTCACAAGAAATGGATCTTAAGATGGGATGTTTCCCATAGGAAAAATTTAAATTTTGTATACTTAAAAACTTAGCTTGTGTGAAAGTCATAGCATATTCCTCCTATTTTTCATAGCAAGATAAAAGAAGAAAGGAGCCCCCAATAAGGAAGTAATAACTCCAATCGGAATTTCCAGAGGAGCTAAAATCATTCTTCCCAGCGTGTCACAGACAAGCAAAAAAGTTCCTCCAAAAAACAGAGTACAGGGAATGACCTTTCGATTCAAGGGTCCTACAATGTTTCGTACAATATGAGGGACAATCAGACCTACAAAGCCAATCATTCCTGTGAAGGCAACAGAAAATGCCACCATAAGAGATGCCAAAATCAAACAATGAGATTTCAATTTAGAAACTTGAATTCCCATGGAGTGAGCCTGTTCATCGCCCAATAAGAGAATATCCAGAGCATTTCTTTTTTGATAAAAATAGAGAGTGGAAAATATAATAGGAAATAAGAGAAACAAAATTTGTTTCCAAGAAGCATTTCCTAAATATCCCATGAGCCAAATTGTAATTTTAAAGGAATCTTCTCCAATCCAATAAATGGAAAAAGAAGTGAAGCCTGCAAGAAAGGAAGCCAAAGTAATTCCCATAATAAGCAAGGTGGAAATATGAATATGATTTCCTTTTTTTGCAATTCTGAATAAAAATAAGGTACTGATGAGACAGCAAACAAAGGCCACAGCTCCGTAACTGTATTCCGGCAAGCCTAAAAGATAGGCAACAACGGCTCCGAAGGTAGCACTGGACACGATCCCTATAATATAGGGATCTGCCAGTGGATTTTGAAAAATAATCTGTACCACATTTCCGCTGGAAGCTAAAAGCATACCGACGAGAAAGGCCATAATGACTCTGGGAAGTCTTAAGTCCATAAGAACAGTTTTGGTATAGTCATCCAACTGAGAATAGGAAAAAAGTTCTTTCGGACTGATATAGACATTTCCGAGACTGATACAAATGAAAATCGCAGTAATGCAAAAGAGGATAGCAATTGTGAAATATAATTTTGTCTTCATAGAACTTTCCTACTTTTAAAATTGATAATGGAATCCGGCATAGTAATTTCTTTCCGGAGCCGGACTATAATACTTTTGACCGGAACCTGCAGTGACAGATTCATAATACTTATGATTTAACACATTTTTAATTCCTGCATAGATAGAGAAATGTGAATTGAACTCATAAGAGGTTTGAAGATTGAAAACAGCTCTCGCTCCGTCTTTCCCGTTTTTATTTGCATTGTCCAAATATACGGAAGAACTGTATTGATATTCTCCTCCGAGAGTCCATTTTGGAGTGATTGCATAATCAGCATTCAAAGAGAATTTATGTCTTGGAACATAACTGATATATTTTCCCTCGTAAGCCTTGTTTTTGTCCTTTACGATTTTTGCATGGATATAGCTGTAAGCTTCCGAGAACGTCCACTTTCGAAAAACTTGACTGGCTTTTAGATCAAAACCGTATCGTTTCGTTTGACCAAGGTTCAAATTGCTGAATGCTGTTCCATGCCCTCCCGAGAATATGGTAGAAATTTCATCTTTCGTTTCACTGAAAAAAACATCGGCACTGACTAAAGAATGGAAGAGATAGTCATTCCATCCAACTTCAAAGGAGTTTGATTTTTCCGATTTCAAATCATTATTGACATAATCGTTCACTCCTCCTTTTTTAATTTTATCCATTAACTGTGCAGGAGCAGGAGAAGTAAATCCTCTTTCATATTTTACATAGACATTTCCTGTATCGGAATAGAGATAATTGACAGCCAGATTTGCCGCAACATTATTCATGCTACGATCTTTTAAAGGGTATTCCAGATTTTTATATTGTCTTTTTCCGCTGTATTTCGCTTTTTCAAAGCGTAAACCCTGAACGAATTCCCAATTATTATGACGATAGGTATTTAATCCGAAAATTTCGAACGTTTTCTTATTTAAAGGAATTTTGGTATCGGTAATGGTTTCTATGGTTTGATTTGTTTGCGTATTTTTCGTATAAGCCCAAGAATTTCGATTCATTTTATTGTGAATGTATCCCAAACCTAAAATAAAGTCACTGTTTTCTCCATACTTAAATTTATTTTTCATTTTAAAACCGAATTTTCGATCTTTGAAAAGACTTCCTTGGCGTAGTTCCATTTTTGGATTGTTTGTTATGATATTTTCCCAGATTTGTATCTGTTTTTTCAGTTTTTCTAACATCATAGGAGGAATTCCCGGCGTAGCAAGCATTTGTTGATACATGGCAATTCGAGCTTGATAGAAAGGGATTGCATCTTCATAATCACTCGATTTTATTTCACTGGACTGATAGAAAAGATTGGATTTGTGTTCCAGCCAGTTTGTCCACTTTGCATCGTAAGTCAAATTCCATTCTTCTTTTCGGATGGTATTTTTCAAATTGTCTTCAGGAGAAAGTCCACTTTGCCTTCGATCTTCCTCGACTTGTTCTCTGGTTAGGGATTTCACACCTCTGAACTTATTATCAAAATAGCTATATTTGAATTCAAGACTGTCTGTGGGATTGAAGTGATAACGTAATTTCCCGGAGAAAAAATCGGAATCGGAAAAGGCTTTTTTACGATATCCGTCTCTATTATTTTTCGAATAACTCAGGTTAATGTCAAACTTTCCCAAAGAGGTTCCGGCAGCTACGTCATATTTATGATTGTGATAGCTTCCTATTTGATATCCTGCCTTCGCATAGTTTCCCGTGTATTTTTTGGTAATGATGTTGATGACCCCTCCGGAAGTTCCGCTTCCATATAAGACAGCTCCTCCTCCGGGAATCACTTCAATTCTCTCAATATCTTCCGGATTTAAGGTATCAATAGGAAGATTGATGTGGGAAGTATCCAAAAAATTGGCAGGAACTCCATCAATTAAAAGTTGAACGGTTGTTCTGGAATGAATACTTCCCTGACCACGCATATCTACACTGCCGCCGGAACCGATGTAGATATTCGGAATGTCTCTCAAAATTTCAGAAACACGGGTATAATGTTTTTCTTTGATTTTTTTTGAAGTAACAATATAAGGAGAAGAAACAGAGCTTCGAAGACTCGTTTCAAATCCGGTTTCCGAATAGATATTCTGTGTTCCAAGATCAATTTCTGCTCCAAGCATAGCAGAGGAAAGTAAGATACTGTAAATCCCAAATATCACTTTTTTCATGTTTTACCACTCCTTTTTTATTTTTATTGTTTATTCATAAATTTTTTGTTGTAATTTTTCCATTTCATCAAAAATTCGATAAGAATCTCGAAGTATCATGGAGGAATCTAAAATAAATATTTTTTTATTTTTACCTGCCTTTGTTTTAGGAACTACATTGGAAGAATGAATAATGTCATCGATAGATTGTAGGCTCATAGCTCCTGCCAGAAAATCAGGATTTATTTTTAAAATATACTCCGGAGAGAGAATCGGTCTGTTTCCCGGAACATTTTCCGCAATGTTGATGACTCCCAAATGGCGAAGAATATCTCCTGGAAGGGATTCCTTTCCAAATGCCATCATAGGAGAAACGGCATATAGAATAGCTCCTTTTACAGAAGCGCGTTCAGGAATATTTTTTTGAAGGATTTTTAATTTTTCTTCGCATTGTTTTGCCAAGACTTCAGACTTCGCTTCCTGAGCACTAAGAATTCCCAGAATACGAATGGACTGAATAATATCTTTCAAGTTTCCTGTGTCACTGACTAAAAAAGGAATTCCCAATCGTTTAAAATTTTCCATACTTCTTGCCATCATACTGTTGACTAAAACCAAGTCCGGCTTATATTGTAAGATTTTTTCAAAGTTGGGGGTAGTCATATTTCCAACGCTTTCCAATTTTTCGGTTTTTTCTACAGGATGAATCTTGCTTTGTCCTGTTTTCCCGATGGCAACAATGGATTTTTCAGCACCGATTTTGAATAAAATTTCAACGGTTCCGGGATCGATAGCTATAATTCTGGAATAGGATTTTTTGGGAATCCGATTTCCAAAACGGTCTATTATAAAATCTTTCTCAACATCCCATGCATAAGAAAAAGTATACAAAATGGTAAAAATAAACGTTATAAAAACCTTCTTCATAATGTTCTCCTTTCAAAATACTTTGTATAGTTAAAATTTAAATTGTTTAATATAAATTCACTAAAAGTATATAGAATATAATAAAAAAAGTCAATAAAAAATTGATTAAAAAACTAAACAAATAAATGTGGAATGGAAAAGAAAACTTGAAAAACTATGAAGAAAATGATACAATAGAATGATATTTTTTTAGAAAGGAAGTACAGATGAACATATACTATATTTATCATAGCTGTTTTGCTGTGGAAGGAAAAAATCATATTTTAATTTTTGATTATTATCGAATTCCAAAAGAAAAAACAGAGGAAAAAGAATGTTTTTTTAATAAATATATCAGACAAGAAGAGAAAAAAGTATATGTTTTCTCTTCTCATAGCCATGCCGATCATTTTAATCCGGAAATCTTCTCTTGGAAGAAAGAAAATCCTAAAATACGATATATTTTAAGTGAGGATATTCAGAATGTATCTTTTGGAGAAAAGATCATTTGGGTGCGAGAAGGTGATCAGATAGAGATAGAAGATATGAAAATTTTCGTCTACGGTTCTACGGATGCAGGAGTCTCTTTTTTGGTGTCAGTGGAAGAAACGCTTCTTTTTCATGCGGGAGATTTCCATTTGTGGCATTGGGAAGATGATACTCCGGAAGAGGAAAACAGCATGCGAAAAGAATATTTTCGGATTCTGGAACGGATAAAACGAGATCGACATCCTATGATAGATTATGCTTTTTTACCGGTAGATCCAAGATTGGGAAAGCATACTACAGAGGGTTTGGAAATTTTTGTAAAAGAAATAGAAAGTCTATATGTGATTCCTATGCATTTTTGGGAAAATTATTTTGTGATGGAGGAAGCAAAAACTATTTTAGAAGAACATGGAATTCAGCTGATTCCTGTGAAACAGGCAATGGAAATGATTCATGGAATTTTTTATATGTTAAAGAAAGAAGAGAGAGGCTACTATATTGATTTGGTAGATTCTTACGGGAAGAAAGTATCCAAGGAAGAAATTGAAATGGATCCCATTTATTCCTATATTCCTATGGAGCAGGAGGACGTCTTTTTTGCCGGTTGGGATAAAAAATATGAACGGATTTTTTTGGAAAATCAGGAAGAGTTATTGGATTTTTTGAAAGGGCAGAATAATTTCGTGAGAGAAGATTTCCAAAAAATTACATGGAAAGAAGGAAGATATTCTCCGCTTCTTTGTATTCGAGAAAAAAAATTGGAAGAGGGACTTTATGAGTCGCAGATAGAGCTTTCGGAGATAGATGAGGACATTCACATTATCACGGAAGATATCGCGGCAAATGGAAATTTTTATCTGTTACAAAATAGAAGAACGGGTTTTTATGAATTAAAAGATTTTGTAACGGAATTACGTTTTCAGGAAGTTGAAAAATTGATGACTTTGGCTCATAAACATTTTCCGGATATGGATTTTCGATATCGGGATTATAAGAGGATAGAGACGGAAACTTTGCTTTTAAAACCTCAAATTCTGATTGAAAAGATTGTATCGGATAACAGTCTATACTTACGCATTGGAGCGGAAGTTTCGAATATGGACTACAAATTTTTGAAAGACAATGCTTTTGAGGAAGTGATTACTCTAAACAGTAGAGAGAAAAGAATACAGTTTTCTAAAATAGACACCTCGCCCGTCACGGGACTTGTGGAGGAAGTGCTTAAAATTCTGGTAAAGATACAGAGAGAATTGGGAATTCGTCAAGCTTATTATTTGGACGAGGATTATTTTTTCATTTTGCCGGAACAGGTAGCGAGAGAATTTATTACCAAACATTTATTACAATTTGCCAACCGATATCCTATTGCAGGAAGCGATAAGCTAAAAAAATATAATATTAAGGCTGTCAAACCGAGAATTACAGGAAATTTTCATTACTCGATTGATTTTTTAGAGGGAGAGGCGGAAATTGATATTGAGGGAGAAAAATTTTCCATTCAGGAGGTTCTGTCTTCTTATCAGAAAGATTCCTACATTGTTTTAAGTGACGGAACAAACGCTCTTATCAATAAGAAGTATATCGAAAAGTTGGAACGGATTTTTAAGGAGGGAGAGGAAAATAAAGTAAAGATCTCTTTCTTTGATCTTCCTATTATCGATGATATTATTGAAGAAAAAATAGTAAGTGATGAATATTTGTTACAAAAGAATTTTTTCTATGGAATGAATTATCTAAAAGACTATGAAGTAAGCTTCCCGAAATTGAATGCGACTCTACGAAGCTATCAAAAATACGGATATAAATGGCTTTCTTATCTGTTGGAAAAACATTTGGGTGCTTGCTTGGCAGATGATATGGGACTTGGAAAAACATTACAAGCCATTGCCATTCTTACTAAATTACATCAGGGGAAGAAGAAAAAATCTTTGATTATCATGCCGAAGAGTCTAATTTACAATTGGCAGGGAGAGATTGAAAAGTTCAGTCCCAAACTGAAGGTAGGAATTTACTATGGAAACAATCGGGACTTGCAAGTCATTCAGAAACAGGACGTCATTTTGACGACCTACGGAACGGTGCGAAATGATATTGTGTCTTTGAAAGAATTGTTCTTTGATTTGATTATCTTGGATGAATCTCAAAATATTAAAAATATACAGTCCCAAACGACCAAAGCGGTTATGTTATTGCAAGCTCAAAACAGAATTGCTTTGAGCGGAACTCCGATTGAAAATAATTTGAGCGAACTTTATTCCTTATTCCGTTTTTTGAATCCCGGAATGTTTGGAAGCTTGGAGGAGTTCAATGCCACCTATGCCTTCCCGATTCAAAAGGAAAATAATCTGGAGGCGGTACAGGACTTAAGAAAAAAGATTTATCCTTTTATTCTACGGAGAGTCAAGAAAGAAGTCTTGAAAGATTTGCCGGATAAGATTGAAAAGACCATTTATATTGATATGAATCCGGAGCATAAGAAGTTTTATGAGGAGAGAAGAAATTATTACTACAATATGATACATGCCGGTATTCGAGAAAAAGGTTTGGGAAAAGTACAATTTTTTATTTTGCAGGCTCTGAATGAGTTACGTCAAATTACCAGTTGTCCGGAGATAAAAAATGCCTATATCAGTTCCAGCAAAAAAGAAATGTTGTTGGAACAAATTTCGGAAGCTGTGGAAAATGATCATAAGGTTTTAGTGTTTACAAACTATATCGGTTCCATTGATACCATTTGTAAAAGCTTGGAAGAGCAAGAAATTCCTTATTTGAGCATGACAGGGAGTACGAAGGACAGACAACAGCTGGTCAATAAATTTCAAAAAAATGAGAAGTATAAGGTATTCGTGATGACACTGAAAACAGGAGGAGTCGGACTGAATTTAACGGCTGCGGATACGATATTTATCTATGATCCTTGGTGGAATAAGACAGTAGAAAATCAGGCAATTGACAGAGCTTATCGTCTGGGACAGGACAGAACGGTTTTTTCTTACAAATTGATTTTAAAAGATACCATTGAGGAAAAAATATTGCAATTACAGGAGTTGAAAAGTAAATTACTGGACGATGTTATTTCAGAAGATAATTTGTCCAATAAATCGTTTACGGAAAAAGAAATTGAGTTTATTTTAGGAAAATAAAAGAAAGGTAGTACTATGGAGCAAAAAAAAGAACGATGTCGGGAAGCCATGTTCCAATTTTATCAACGAGAAACTTTATTTCGTTTGTATAAAGCGTATTTTTTGGATTGGATTGCGGAGGGATACATAGGAAAAGACTTGGATGTTTTTTCCATTTCCATGATAGGACCCGCCACAGAAAAGGAAGTATTTTTAGCTTTATTGGAAGAATGCTATTGTTCCGAAGAGCTCTTTCCAAAATTATTTTTCACTTTGGACAAAGAAATACAGGATATTTTTGAAACTTTGGCTTGGGGAGGACGCTATTATCTTTCGGTGGAAGACAAAGAAAAATACTACTCGGAGGAAAATCGATTTTTAAAAGAACTATCCGGAAAATATAGTTTTTTCAAATTGGCAAAGGATGCGAAAAATCGAGATTACTTTGAATTGCACTATGATATTTTACGCTACATTCGACAATTTATGAAAAAACCGAAAGAAATACATCTACAGGCGGTACATTCTCCGAAATATATGAAAAAAGAAAATAATGAACAGGAAATTTTGGATAATTTGACGAAATATTTCGAATTTTATGAACAGGGAGGAATCGCTCTCTCCAGCAGCGGAAAAATTTTGAAAGAATCCAAATTGAACATGAAAAAGTATTGTAATATCACGGAATATTATGTCGATGCGAAAGATTTGGATTACTTGAAAACCGAGACCCTATCTCTCTTCTTTTTTCTAATCAAAGAAAAGTATAAGAGAAAAGATTACTTTCAAGCAAGCAATATTAAAAATATTGTTCAGGATTTGTTGTCAACGGAATTGGTAAAAGAAGAGAGCTACTGTTATTCCGGCTTATTTTTGAATTTTCTGAAGGGAGTCAAAAATATTTGGCAGCATTCCGAGCAGCTTAAGAAATGTATTCAGAGTATTTTGGAAGTTCTGGAGGAGTTGGAAGCAGGAATGCTTGTCAGTGTCGATAATATCGTAAAATCCATTTTATTTCAGGATAAGTTCTATGAGTTGATTGATATTCAGGATGTAAAGGATTATATTTATATTAACGAGGCAAATTATGAGAGAACAAGAATTACCAATCATGATCGTTATCGTGATTATATTGTCATTCCTTTTGTAAAAAGTTTTTTCTTTCTATTAGGGACTTTAGGAATTTTTGAGTTATACTATAATATGCCTGACGAAGACAGCTATTTGTATTTAAAAAATGGATATTTAAGTAAGTATGACGGCTTACAATACATTCGTTTGACCCGCTTGGGGGAATATGTCTTGGGAAGGACGGAAGAGTATGAATTTAAAAAAGTGACAGAAGAAAATGAGATTTTATTGGACGACGAACATTTAATCATCACTCTATTGGGAGATGCCCCTACTAAAACGATGTTTTTGGAAAGAATCGGACAGAAAATTGCGAACAATAAGTACAAAGTAACCAAAGAGAGCTTTTTAAGAAGCTTGGAAGAAAACGGTTCTCTACAAGAGCGGATTGAAGAATTTCATTCTAAAATTCCGGAGCTAAAACCGCAAATTTGGATTGATTTTCTGGAAGAATTGGCAGTGAAAAGCAGAGCAATCTCATGGAAACCGGAGTATCGGGTTTTAAAGCTGAAAGAAGACAAGGAACTGATTTCGATTGTCAGCAAAGACAAAAGATTTCAAGAATTCATTCTTCGCGGAGAGGAATATCATATTATGGTAAAAGAAGAAGATATGGGAGCCTTATCCAAATTATTTAAGGAATACGGGTATTATATGAATTGGTAGAGAAGGAGATTGTCATGGGAGATTTCGTTCATTTACATTTACATACGGAATATAGTTTGCTGGATGGTGTGGGGAAAATCGAAGATTATATGAAGAGGGCGAAGGCTTTGCGAATGAAAGCCATTGCAATCACGGACCACGGAAATATGTTCGGAGCTTTGGAATTTTATCAAAAGGCTCAAAAATATGGATTGAAAGCCATCATTGGAGTGGAAGTATATCTCAGTGAATTTCCTTTGGAAGAAAAAAAAGGTCGAAATTTTCATTTGATTTTATTGGCGGAAAACTATGAAGGCTATCAAAATTTAATGCGCCTGTCTTCTCTTGCCTATTTAGAGGGCTTTTATTATAAACCGAGAATTGACAAGGAGCTTCTTCGAAAGTATTCCAAAGGGATTCTTGCTCTTTCCGCCTGTTTGAATGGAGAAATCGCTTCTTATATTTTGGAAGGAGCGGAAGAGTCTAAGATAGAGGCTTGTATTCGAGAATATCAGGATATTTTCGGAAAGGAAAATTTTTATTTGGAAGTCCAGGCACATGAAGAGAAAGAACAGAGACAAGTGAATGAAGCATTGTATGCTTTAGGAAAAAAATTACAGATTCCTTTGGTTGCAACCAACGATACGCACTATGTCAACAAGGGAGAACATTTGTTGCAGGATGTTATCCTGTGTATTCAAACCGGTTCTCATATTTCGGATGAAAAAAGAATGAGAATTGAAATGCAGGATTTGTACTTAAAAAGTTATGAAGAAATGTATGCTATGCTGGGGGAACAATATGCGGAGGCGATTCAAAATTCTGTAGAAATAGCCAAGCGTTGTCAGCTGTGGATTCCGATGCACGAATTTCAATTTCCGGATTATACGCTGCCGGAGGGAATTGCCAGCTTGGAAGAATATTTGAAAAAATTGACCTATGAGGGCTTGGCAAAAAGATACCCGCGAGGTTTGGATGAGGCAATTGTGGAAAGAGCGGAATATGAATTGTCCATTATCAATAAAATGGGTTACGCCGGATATTTTGTTGTCGTATGGGATTTTATTGCCTTTGCCAGAAAGAAGAAGATTCCGATTGGTCCCGGAAGAGGATCGGCTGCCGGAAGTTTGGTTGCCTATGCTTTGGAAATCACGCAATTGGATCCTTTGGAATATCATTTGATTTTTGAGCGTTTTTTAAATCCGGAAAGAATTTCCATGCCGGACATTGATATTGATATTTGCCAAGAGAGAAGACAGGAAATTATTGATTATGTGGTTCAAAAATATGGGCAGGACAAGGTAGCACAAATTTCCACCTTCGGAACTCTTAAGGCGAGAGCGGCAATTCGAGATGTGGGAAGAGTCATGGAAGTCGAACTTTCCAAAATTGACAAGGCTGCCAAATGTATTCCGATGTTTGCATCCCTACGGGAAGTTTTGGAGGAAAATATCGACTTAAAGACAATGTATCAACAGGATGTGGAACTCAAAAATGTGATCAATACCGCTATAAGAATTGAAAACAAGGTGAGGCATATTTCCACCCATGCCGCCGGAGTGTTGATTACGAAAAAATCTCTGACAGAGAGCGTTCCTCTCTATGCGGATTCGAAAAACGGCATTGTGTCGACCCAATATCAAATGAAGGAATTGGAAGAGTTGGGTCTATTAAAAATTGATTTTTTAGGACTTAGAACGCTTACCATTCTTCAAAGGACACAGGACTATATAGAGGAAAATACCCATAAAAAAATAGTATTAGCCGAGATTTCCTTACAAGATGAAAAAGTGTACGATATGCTTTCCAAAGGAGACAGTTTTGGGGTTTTTCAAATGGAATCCAGAGGACTTCGCAGTATTTTGAAGCGTTTAAAACCGAATTCATTCGGAGACATTATAGCACTTTTGTCTTTGTATCGTCCGGGACCTTTGGGCTCCGGAATGGTAGATGATTTTATTGAGCGTAAGCATGGAAAAAAAGCTATTGTCTATCCTCATGTCAGTTTGCAGGAAGTATTGGAAGAAACTTACGGAGTGATTCTTTACCAGGAACAGGTGATGAAAATTGCCAACATCATGGCGGATTACAGTTTGGGAGAAGCGGATTTGCTGCGTCGTGCTATGGGGAAGAAAAATGTCGAAATTATGCATGAAAATCGCTCCAAATTTATTGAAAGGTCGGTAAAAAAAGGATATGAAAGAGAAAAAGCGGAAGAAATTTTCGATTTGATTGATAAGTTTGCAGGCTATGGATTTAATAAATCCCATTCAGCCGCCTATGCTTTGATTGCATATTGGACTGCATATTTCAAGTCTCATTATCCGAAGTATTTTTATGCTGCCTTACTTAGTTCCGAAATTTCAGATATTGATAAAATTTCATTCTATTTTGCAGACGCGAAGGCACATGGGGTGGAAATTCAAACTCCGGATGTACAATTTCCGTCTTCCCGCTTCGTAGTTAAAGAAGATAAAATTTTATTTGCTCTATCTGCGATTAAAAATGTGGGAACCGGAATTTCAGAAAAAATTAAGGAAGAAAAGGAAAAAAGAGGAAAGTTCCTATCCTATGAGGATTTTGTGGAAAGAATGCGAAAGGAAGGCTTGAATAAAAAGGGCTTGGAAGCATTTATCTATGCGGGAGCCTTGGATTCTTTGCCGGGAAATCGACATGAAAAAATAGAAAGCTTGGATAAGGTTCTGGACTATGTACAGAGAAAATCCAAGGCGGATGATATCCAACAAATGAATTTATTCGGGGATTCCAAGAAAAATTTAATCCAATTTTCTCTTCCTCAGTTAGAGGAATATCCTATGGATATTCTTTTGGAAAAAGAAAAAGAGTTTTTGGGCTTTTATGTCAGTGCCAATCCTTTGGACAAATATGAAAGTTTGTACCGCAGTTTCGAGTTTGATGAATTGAATGTGTTAAAGGAAGAACATACGGAAAAAGAAGTTTGGCTTTATGGAATTGTACAGAATTTGAAGAAAACGAGAACTAAAAAAGGGGATCCTATGGCATTTGCCGATTTGGAAAACTATCAAGGACAAATTCCTACGGTCATTTTTCCAAAAATTTATCAGGAGAGCGGCTTTCTTTTATTGGATAGGACTATTGTATTTCTAAGAGGAAAAGTGCAAACAGATTATTTTCGAGGAGAAGAGAGCAAAAAAATTATCGTGCAAAAATTATTTTCTTTTGAACATTTTTTGGCTCAGAGCAGTCTAAAGGTATATCTTCATATTTTGGAAGAGGATATGGGGCATTATCGTCAATTGAAAGAAAGTCTTTTGCAATATCGAGGGGGAAATCATGAATTATATTTTGCTCTTCAAGGAAAAGAAGGGAAAAAATTGCGAAAAAGCTCTTTTAGCATTCATTTGAATCTCTCTTTTTTCGAGGAGATGAGTCAAATTATCGGAAAAAATAGAGTTAAGATAAGATGGAAAGAATCATAATTATAGATGAGGAGGATACAACATGAAATTAGATCATCACAACATTGAAGAGATGATGAAAATACTGAATCGATATCAACTGGAAGAGTTGTCCTATGAGGGAGAGCAGGGAAAAATTACCTTGACAGCCGCTTCCGGTGTCAAAGAGAAGAAGAAAGAGCGAAGCAAGCAAAGAGAAAGAGAGAAAGCGGATACAAGTAAATATGTCATTTCCGAAGGAATAGGAAAGTACTTTTTCTTACGAGAAAATGGAAAGGCGTATATTGAAGTCGGAGAAGAGTTGAAAGTTGGGGATACCATAGGTTATGTAACGAGCATTGGAATTTCTACTCCTTTGATTTCCAAATTTTCCGGAGTGATAGAAGAGATTTTAGTAAAAAATGGAGATGTTATCGACTACGGAAAAAAATTGATTAAAATACAAGAATAGAAGGACAAAAGCAGGAGGAAAAAATGTTTCAAAAAATATTAGTGGCAAATCGTGGTGAAATTGCTGTTAGAATCATTCGAGCCGCCAAAGAGTTAAATATAAAGACGGTAGCCGTTTATTCCGAAGCGGATCGAGACAGTTTGCATGTTCGATTGGCAGATGAGGCAGTGTGTATTGGAGGAAATGCCAGCACGGATTCTTACTTGAAAATTCCGAACATCATGGCGGCAGCAGAAGCGACAGGAGCGGATGCCATTCATCCGGGATATGGATTTTTGTCGGAAAATGCAAAATTTGCAGAAATTTGTATGAGTCATGATATTACCTTTATCGGTCCCAGAGTTGATTGTATTCAAAATATGGGAGATAAGGCAACCGCAAGGGCAACCGCTATCGCCAATGAAGTACCCGTATCCGGAGGAACGGGAATTTTACAAACTGTGGAAGAGGCGGTGAAAAAAGTAGAGGAAGAAATTCACTATCCCGTTATGATTAAGGCAACCGCAGGCGGAGGAGGAAAGGGAATGAGAATTGCTTTTTCCGAGGAAGAACTTCGAGAAAATATGGCAGCAGCTCAACAGGAAGCTCTGGCCGCTTTTGGAAATGGAGATGTCTATATTGAAAAATATATTGAAGAACCTAGGCATGTGGAAGTACAAATTTTAGGAGATAACTATGGGAATGTGATTCACTTGAGCACAAGAGATTGTTCCATTCAAAGACGACATCAAAAAATGATCGAAGAAGCCCCCGCTTTTTCCGTTCCCTTTAAGATACAGAATGAAATGGGAGAAGCGGCGGTTCGTTTGGCAAAGGCCATTCAATATAATTCTGCCGGAACTTTGGAATTTTTAGTGGATAAAAACAATCAATACTATTTTATGGAAATGAATACTCGTGTGCAAGTGGAACATACGGTGACGGAGCTGGTGACCGGAATCGATATTATTCAATTGCAAATTCGTTTGGCAGCCGGGGAAAAATTAAATATCAAACAGCAAGATGTCGCTGTATTCGGACATGCTATTGAATGTCGTATCAATGCGGAAAGTCCAAAGGATTTTTTACCGAGTCCCGGAGTGATTCAACAATATATTGTTCCCGGAGGGAACGGAATTCGAGTGGATTCCCATAGCTATGCGGGATATGAAATCAGTCCTTACTACGATTCTATGATAGGAAAAATAATTGCTTTCGGGGTCAATCGACAGGAGGCGATTGCAAAAATGAAACGGGCTTTGTCAGAATATGTCATAGAGGGAGTGGAAACTACAATTCCTTTTTATTTACAAGTGTTGGAGAATAAAAATTATCAAAAAGGAAACATCACGACAGCTTTTATGGAAGAAAATTTTTCAGGAAAATAAAAAAGGAATAGTTTTTTCCAAGAAAATAAGTTATAATAGTAGTAATAACAAATGTGGAGGTGTTTTGCATGAGCGAATTAGGAAATATTAGAATAGCAGACGAGGTTATTAAGACGATCGCAGCGAAAGCCGCTTCTGAAGTAGAGGGAATCTACAAACTTGCCGGCGGAGTTGTGGATGAAGTTAGCAAAATGCTTGGGAAGAAACGACTTACCAACGGAGTGAAAGTGGAAGTTGGAGAAAAAGAATGCAGTATTGAAGTGTATGTTGTTGTGGAATATGGATATAAAATTCCGATTGTGGCACAGGCGGTTCAAGAAGCTGTGTTGAAAACGGTTTCTGATTTAAGTGGTTTAAAAGTAGTAGAAGTCAATGTTTATGTACAAAATGTGATGGACAGAGAAGAACCGATTTTAGAAGAAGACTTATAATAAAATAGGAGGCGTTTCATAACGCCTCTTTTTATAGAGGAGGATATTATGGGTAAAAAAATTTTATTCTTTCTAGCGTGGCTGGGAATTTTTTGCATCGGAATTTTCAATATTGTTTACCTGGTACTTCCAAGTTTGATTACCAAATATATTACCATTTCCTCTTTTATGTTGGAAACTGCTATTTTGGCATTATCTGTCCTATACGTTCTTTTGGCGGTATATAAATTGATGACGAAATTTGAAAGGAATAAAGATTATCAAGTGGAAACTCCAAACGGGACAGTGGTTATTGCAGCGTCCACCATCAATAAGTATGTGGTGGAAGTATTGCAGAAGAATTTTCCGGTACAAAGTACGAAGGTAAGAAGTCATAACAAAAGAAAGGGTATTTTCATTGATGCAAAAATGGATATGATTTTATATAAGAATGTAGCGGACAGTATTCAAGAAATTCAAAGTAAAATCATGGAAGAAGTACAGGATAAATTGGGGATTCAAATTAAAAAAATCAAAGTGCATTTGAGCAATATGGCAGTACAGAATGAAGCCAAAGCGGAAGTTTCTGAAGAAGAGGTGAAGTAAGATGTTGGAAGAATATATTGCAAGATTTGTCTTACATATGAGCCAAAATTATCGGAAATATATCGGGGGATTTTTTGGATTTTTCATTGGAGTTTTATGGCTACAATTTGGATTCTTCCCTATGTTATTTGTATGCCTTTGTTCTATCTTGGGATATAAACTGGGGGATTTCAAGATTCAAAAGAAGATAAAAAGAAAAATATTAGAGAAGTTAAAAGAGGATTGAGAGAAAAAATGACGAGACGAGAAGCAAGAGAAGAACTTTTTAAATGGATATTTCAAACAGAAATTCAGGGAAATTCTATGGAAAAGGCTTTTGAATACTCTTCCCTACGAGAAGAAATTGAAAAAGACGAAGTGACAAAGCTGTTCTTAGAGCGATACCGAAAGGGATTGGCGGAGCATAGAGAAGAGATTGAAACAAAAATTCAAGCTGCCATGACGGATTGGGATTTTTCAAGAATCGGATATGTGGAAAAAAGTCTTTTGAAGCTGGCTGTTTATGAAATGTATTTTGAAGATCTTCCTGTGGAAATTATTGTAAATGAAGCGGTAGAAATTGCTAAAATATACGGAGATGTGAAAACACATGAGTTTATTAACGGAGTTTTGGCAAAAGTGATTAAGATGAAACAATAAAAAATCTTCCCGCAAGTCTTTTGCGGGAAGAACCTTTCTTCTTTTCTATTTAAAACCCTATCAAAACAAACTTATCTTATCAAAGAATGAATTCCTAACCCAAAAAGAAGAACAGATCCCAGATAATATGCCTTATTTTTGATATATTGGAAAAAAATTTCCCAAAATAATATCCTATGGCGGAAATTATAAAAGTAGTGCAACCGATGAGAATGGAAGCCCAAAACAAAGGATAATTTACTTGAAGAGCAAATGTAATTCCAACAAATAAAGCATCAATGCTTGTTGCGACTCCCAGTAAAAATAAAGTTTTAAAACTGTCTAAATGAGAAACTACTTCGCAGGAACTGTTTCGATTTTCCCAACCTTCTTTTAGCATAAAAACAGCAATTCCACAGAAAATAATACAGGGAATAATGTGTTCATAGCCTTTGACAAAAGGGAGCACTATTTTTCCTGCAATTCCTCCCAGAAATGTCATTCCGAACTGAAAAAAGCCAAAAGTGAAAGCTATTTTTTCCATTTCTTTTTTATTGTGTCCCGACTGAATCAATCCTTGACAAATCGAAACAGCAAACGCGTCCATAGACAAACCGATTCCAATCAAAAATATTGCAATGAAATTCAATACGATCCTCCCTTATTATTTCATAGATATACCATATCCGTGGAAATATATTTTATCATAAATACAAAGAAAGTAAAAGAGGTGATTTTCATGAATTTTTGTATTTATAGTTCTGCCTATTTGGGAGTGACTCCCTATGTGATAGAAGTAGAAGTCGATATTGGTAGAGGGCTTCCAACATTTTCTATTGTCGGTTTGGGAGATACCGCCATTTTGGAAAGTCGTTACCGAGTGAAAACGGCTTTAAAAAATTCCGGGTATCCCTTGTCTCCCCAAAGAATTATCATCAATTTATCTCCCGCCGGACTTCGGAAAGAGGGAGCTCAATATGATTTTCCAATCGCAGTCAGTTTGATGTACTTATCTTCCTATTTAAAAGATCCTTATCAAAAATTAAAACAGTATCTTTGGTTGGGGGAGCTTTCTTTGAGCGGGAAGTTGAAATCGGTAAGAGGACTGATAAATACTGCCATTTTAGCAAAAGAAAAAGGATTTCAGGGAATTGTCATTCCGAAAGAAAATTTGGAAGAGGCAAGTTTGATTGAGGGAATTCGGATTATTGCTCTTTCCTCCTTGCAGGAAGTACAGGAATTTTTATTGGAAAGCGGGTTTCGAGATGACAGAATTTCGATTATGGAAGAAGAAAGAGATTTTCCTTATGATTTTTCTGAAGTCAAGGGACAATCACATGCAAAAAGAGCTTTAGAGATTGCAGCTGCCGGAGGACATAATATACTCCTCATAGGAACTCCCGGCTCGGGAAAATCCATGCTTGCTAAGAGAGTATTGGGAATTTTGCCCCCTATGAGTGCGGAGGAAAGCATTGAGACAACAAAATTATATAGTATTTCGGGAGAATTGAATGGAAAACGATTCTCTTGGAAACAGAGACCTTTTCGTTCCCCTCATCATACCACGACGGAAATTGCTATGATAGGAGGAGGGAAAAAAATGATGCCCGGAGAGATTAGTTTGGCTTCCGGCGGAATATTAGTATTGGATGAGATGAATGAATTTAAAAAATCGGTTTTGGAGGCATTGCGACAACCTTTGGAAGATAGAGTCGTTCGAATTACCCGAGCGATGTATCGTTTGGAGTATCAAGCGGATACCATCCTGGTGGGAACTTCCAATCCTTGTCCCTGTGGATATGCTTTTGAAAAGAATTGTCGTTGTACGGCGACGGAACAGTATCATTATCAAAAAAAATTATCCGGTCCGATTTTGGATAGAATTGATTTGTATGTAGAAATGAAGCGACTGACAGAGGAAGAATTATTGGAAGAAAGAGAGCAAGAAAGTTCAAAAGAAATAAAGAAAAGAGTTTTATCGGCTCGAAAGATGCAAGAACGAAGATATAAAAATTGTTTTCATAACAATGCAAAAATGACACAGGAGGAAAGAAAAAAATATTGTGTTCTTTCCGAAGAGGATAAGATATTTTTTAAAAAAGCTCTTGCAAAATTGGAGATTTCTGCAAGAGGCTTTACAAAATTATTATCAGTGGCAAGAACCATTGCAGATCTGGCAGGAAGAGAAAAACTGGAAAGAAAGGATGTGTTGGAGGCTCTTTCTTATCGACGAAAATTTTGATTCTAGGCAAAAACTACAAAACATGATAAAATAAGGAGGAATCAATGTGGAAAAATTGTTTATAAAATATAGAAAATTAGGAGTTTCCGATTTGCATATTCGAGAGAACGATAGACTATGTTATCGAAAAGACGGAGATTTGTATTTTTCTGAGGAAGTTATTTCAAGGCAAGATATTTTTTCCTTCTGTGAGAACTTAGGGATTGCGAAAGAGGAACGAGAAAAAGATATTTCTTATGAGGATGTTTTGGGAAATCGCTACCGTCTGAATTGGGCAAAGGGTGAAAAAGGAAGCATGCTCCGTGTGAGAATTATTTCTGAATTTCTTCCAGAGTTTCTCAGAGAGCTGTACACAGTATTAGAGGATTTGTATCTTTCCAACTCCGGCTTGGTTTTAGTCACGGGAAGTACAGGCTCCGGGAAGTCTACAACCTTACGCTTCTTCTTGGAAGAGTACAATCGGAAACATTCCAAGAAGATTATTTGTTTAGAGGATCCGATCGAATTTTATTATCAGGAGCAAAAAAGTCTTTTTTTTCAAAGAGAAATCGGACGAGACAGTGAAAGTTTTCAAACAGCTATGAAGTCTGCACTGCGGCAGGATCCGGATATTTTATTGATTGGAGAAATTCGAGATTTGGAGAGTTTACAGAGTGCCCTTTATTTTGCAGAGAGCGGCCATCTTGTTTTTAGCACCTTACACACGGGAAATTGTGTAGAAAGCATTCATAAAATATTATCCCTTTCTCCGAAAGAGAAACAGGAGGAAGTCAGACAGCGTCTATCGAGTTCTTTACGTTGGATGATAGCACAGGAATTGGTAAGGGGAAAAGAAAAGGGAAGAATTGCCTTATTTGAACTGTTGAAAAATACAAAGGCAGTTGCGAATATGATTTATTCGGGAAGAGAATTGCAGCTTCCTTCTATTTTGGAAAGTTCTTTCTCCCAAGGAATGTGTACCAAGGAGAAAAGTAGAGAATACTGGGTACAAAAAGGAAAATTGGAAAGGATTTAAACATTGAATAAAAGAAGTATTGAAGAATTTATGAGAGTAATGATCCCTGAGGCTCTCGGAGAAGAATTGTTCATAGAAGAAATTCCGAATGGAGTCAACATTCAAATTGCCGGGAGAAAAGCGAAATTTTGCTACTCCGATTTGGGAAAAGCGGTGGACGATCAAAAACAAACTATGGTGAAGTTGGCTCTCTTAAAGGCTTATCAAAAAGATTATGTTTGGGGAGGACTCATGGGAGTACGTCCCAGTAAAATTGTGAGAAGATTTCTAAGAGAAGGATTTTCCTACGAGGAAACGGCTCGTCATTTGGAAGAATTTTATTTGGTCAAAAAAGAAAAGGCGGAACTTCTAGTCGAAATTGTAAAAAAGGAAGAAAGATTTTTACATCGAGGAGCCAGCAATCTTTATGTGGGAATTCCATTTTGCCCCAGCAAATGCAGTTATTGTTCCTTTGCCTCCTATGAAATTACAGGGGGAGTAGGAAAATATTATCGAGAGTTTGTAAGTACTTTGGAAAAAGAAATTCGATTGACCGGGGAGGAATTACGAAGAAATCCTCAAAAAATTGAGTCCATCTATTTTGGAGGAGGGACTCCCAGTACTTTAACGGAAGAAGACTTGGAGCAAATTTTAAAAGTATTTCGGGAAGAAATTGACTTTCGCGATGTAAAGGAGTTTACTTTTGAAGCGGGTCGGGAAGACAGTATCACAAGAAAAAAACTGGAAATTTTAAAAAAATATGGAGTGGACAGAGTCAGTCTAAATCCTCAAAGTTTCCAAGAAAAAACTTTAAAAAAGGTAAATCGAAAATTTAATCGAGCTCACTTTGAAGAAGTCTATCAGGATTGCAAAAAATTGGGTTTTATTATCAATATGGATTTTATTCTCGGACTTCCGGAGGAGAGTACGGAAGATATGATAGACAGCTTGGAGCAGCTAAAAAAATTCGAAGTGGAAAATATTACTCTTCATTCTTTAGCATTCAAACGAGCCTCAAAACTGGCGAAAGGAAGCCAGGAGAGAGAGAAGATTGACAGAAAGAGACTGGAAGAAAGCATAGCTTCGCTTATGAAAGAAAAGCAATTGGAGCCCTACTACCTGTACCGGCAAAAGAATATGCTTGATTGGGGAGAAAATATAGGATATGCGAAGCTTGGAACGGAATCTATTTTTAATATGGAAATGATAGAAGAAAATCAAAATACGATTGCCTTAGGAGGTGGAGGCATCAGTAAAGTTGTGGTGGAAGAAGAAAATGGACATGACTATATTGAGCGTTTCGTGAATCCTAAGGATCCGGCTTTGTATATTCGAGAAATGGAGAAAAGGCAGGAACAGAAATTTGCCTTATTTAAAAAATATCGAGAGGGAAAATATGAAGTATAGAGTATGGACTTCGATTTTATTGTTATTTTTTTCTTTCTTTTGTTTGACGGAGAGCAGTTTTTCAGAAAATGAAGTGAAAATTATCATGAGTCAGGGAAATATGAAGGAAAAGCAAACAGGAAAATTGGATATCAATGTGGCGGACAAAGGAGAATTTTTAGCGGCAGGGATTGCAAGCAGATATACAGATGGAATTTTAGAATATCGAGCTTTGGTAGGTTCTTTTGAAACTTTAGAAGAAATTAAGAATATTAAGGGAATCGGGGAGGCTACCTATCATAAATTAGCAAAAAAACTGGAAGTGGCAACGAAAAAAAGTAGAAATCCTCTCTATATCAATCAAGCGGATGCCAAACTGTTGAAATACTACGGTTTTTCTAAAAAAGAAATCAAAGAGATTGAAAGATATCGTGAAAAAATAGGAAGGATTGAAAATAATATCGTACTGCGGAAAATCATTGGGAAAAAACACTATGAGAAATACAAGGATTTATTCCGTTATAGTAAATAGAGGAGAACAAAATGGGAAGAGTAATACGGGGTTTGAGTAAAAATGCAAGATTTATTGCGGTGGATACCACAGATATTGTGCAGAAAGCTATGGAGATTCATCATTGTAATATCTTGGCGGCGGATAGCTTTGGGAGAATCTTGACGGTGGCGTCTTTGATGGGAAATTCTTTGAAGGGAGAAGATATTCTGACCCTAAGACTGGACACGGACGGACAAATCAAAAATATTCTGGTGACGGCAGATTCGAATGGAAATGTAAAGGGATATGTATCCAATCCGACACCGGATGTGAGTGATGTTGTCTTATTGGGAGAAGGAACTTTAAAAGTTATTAAAGATTTCGGCTTGAAAGATCCCTATATCGGCTATTGCCAAATAACAAATCACGGTTTAGCCTATGATTTATCAGGATATTTTTACAGCTCGGAGCAAATTCCCACGGTGATTGCCTTTACCGTTTTATTTGAAGATGAGCATACGGTGGAAAAAGCCGGTGGGTATATGTTGCAATTATTGCCCAATGCGGAAGAAGATTTTTTAGAAGCTTTGGAACGAAAAATAGGAGCCATTCGAAGTATTGACGAACTGTTTCACGGAGGCATGGATTTGGAAGACATCATCGCCCTCCTGTATGACGATATGGACTCCGAGGAAAAAAGAGCAATCGAAGAATATGAAATTTTGGAAGAAAAGGAAATTCGTTACCATTGTAACTGCAATCGAGAGAAATTTTATCGGGCTCTGATTACTTTAGGAAAAGATGAAATTGATAAAATATTGAAAGAAGACGGAAAAATGGAAGCGGAATGTCATTTTTGCGGAAAGCACTACGAATTTGGAGAGGAAGATTTTAAGAATGAAACGAATTGATTCCCATGTTCATCTGAATGATGAACGATTTGATAAAGACAGGAAAGAAGTTTTACAAAGAATTCAAGAAGAAATGGATTTTGTCGTCAATATCGGGTATAACTTGGAAAGCAGTCAGATTTCGATTGACTATGCCAAAAAGTATCCTTTTATCTATGCAACCGTCGGCTTACATCCGGCAGAAGAGGAAGAATATACCGAAGCTCTGGAAGAAAAATTGGAAGAAATGGCAAGGGAAGAAAAAGTTTTGGCAATTGGAGAAATTGGCTTGGATTACCATTGGATGACGAAGAGGAAAGAACTTCAACAGGAAATTTTTCGAAGGCAATTGGCATTGGCGGAAAGAGTCGGAAAACCGGTTGTGATCCACACACGGGAGGCAATGGAAGATACCGTTCGAATCTTGCAAGAGTTTCCAAAAGTAAAGGGAATTTTGCATTGCTATCCGGGTTCCGTGGAAACGGCAAAACGGATGACAGATCGTTTTTATTTAGGCATTGGCGGAGTATTGACCTTTAAAAATGCAAAAAAATTGGTGGATGTTGTGAGGGAAATTTCTTTGGAACACTTGGTTTTGGAAACGGATTGTCCTTATATGGCTCCAACTCCTTATCGAGGACAGAGAAATGAACCGATTTATACAAAGGAAGTCGCCATGAAAATAGCGGAAATTAAAGGGATTTCTTATGAAGAAGTGGTAGAGGTAACAAATAAAAATACCAGAAAGGCATACGGGATGTTATGATTCGAGGAATAGGAACAGATATTATTGAAATTTTAAGAATAGGAAAAGCAATTCGAGATCCGAAATTTCTGAGAAAGGTATTTACGGAAAAAGAGCGAGATGAGCAAGAGGCTCGGGGGAACAAAGTGGAAAGTTATGCAGCTCTATTTGCTGCAAAAGAAGCAATTGTCAAGGCAATGGGAACCGGATTCCGAGGGATAGAATTTACAGATATTGAAATTTTTCATGATGATTGGGGAAAACCTTGGGTGTATTTGCATGGGATTCGACAGGATGATTGGAGTCTATCTTTATCCCATTGTAAAACCTATGCCGTCGCCATGGCAATTTGGGAGGAATGAGAGGAGAAGAGAAAATTAAGAAAGTAATAGTGTGTAGAGGTGTAAGTTGTGGTAGAAAAAATCGGAAGATGTGGGAAACTTTGTCCGAACGGGAGGACATTATTTTGGAGGAAGTTCGATGTTTTGGACAGTGTAAGAAGGGACCCAATGTAAAAATAGACGGACAGATGTATCATTTTATGGATTTGGAAAAAGTGGAGTGGTTTTTAAAAAAATAAGGAGTTATTATGGATATTTTGGAATGTAAACGGGAATATGGAGTTTTGAAAGAGCAATTGGAAGAGATCAGGAGGTCTCTTTGACCTGGAAAAAAGACAAGATAAGATTGCGGAGCTGGAAGCTCGAACCATGGAAGAAGGGTTTTGGAATGATAAAAAAAGCTCTTCCGCACTTATCAAAGCAATGAATGAAGAAAAAGCTTTGCTTGCTTCTTTTCAATCCCTGGTGGAAGAAATAGAAGAGGAAGAAGTTCTCATCGAATTTGTAGAAGCGGGAGATGAATCCTCTCAAGTGGAATTGGAGGAAAAATATAAACAACTGTTAAAGGATATGGAAAGTTTTTCCACCGGTCTTCTGTTGGATGGAGAATATGACGGAAATAATGCCATTGTGACGATTCATTCCGGTGCGGGAGGAACGGAAGCTTGCGATTGGGCGGATATGTTATACCGTATGTATACCAGATGGTGTCATGATAAAAAGTATAAGATAGAAGAAATGGATTTTATGCCGGGAGATTCGGTAGGAATCAAATCCATTACTTTTTTAGTGTCGGGGTATCATGCCTATGGATATTTAAAATGTGAAAAGGGAATTCATCGTTTGGTACGAATTTCTCCTTTTGATGCGAATAAGAAACGACACACTTCCTTTGCTTCCGTTGAAGTAGTTCCGGAGGTGGATGAAAGTGTGGAAGTGGAAGTGGAGGCAGCGGATATTCGAATTGATACATATCGAGCCAGCGGAGCGGGAGGACAGCATATCAATATGACGGATTCCGCAGTACGAATTACTCACTTTCCGACAGGTATTGTGGTAACCTGTCAAAAGGAACGTTCCCAGTTGAACAATCGGGAAACGGCGATGAAGATGTTACAATCCAAACTGTTGGAGTTGGAATTGAAGAAAAAAGAAGAAGAGATGAAAAAACTTCAAGGAGAACAGAGTGAGATCGGTTGGGGAAGTCAGATTCGTTCCTATGTTTTTCAACCTTATACTATGGTAAAAGATCATCGAACCGGAGTGGAAGTTGGAAATATCAAGGCGGTTATGGACGGAGATTTGGATGAATTCATGAACGGCTATTTACGTTGGAATAAACGAAAATAAAGAAAACTGCAGTTTAATCTTTTGATTGGGCTGCAGTTTTTTATTTTATCTCAATTGAAAGTATTCTAAAAGGAAACAATTTAGGTATGGTATTGGAGTTTTATATTTTCAATATGAGATGTCCAAAATAAGAATAGTCTAGAAATTTTTCGAATTGGAAAATAGTAAGGTTTTTTAATAAAAAAATAAAAAAACAGCAAAAAATTTTCAAAGTTGATAAAACCGAGAAAAATCAAAAAAAAAAAAAAAACGATTGATAAATAAAATATAGTTCTATTTTAAAATTATATGTTTTTAAAATTGACTTTTTTAATAATGACATATAGAATGAATCTTGTTTGGATTATAAATGTTTTTATATTTTTTATATTATATTTAAAGGAGATTTTATGGAACATAATTTAGAAAAGAATAAAAAACAGATGACTAAAAAGAAAAGTTCATATTTTTTGGTAATGATTATTATTTTTACAATTACAAGGAGTATTGGATTTACAAGCAATTCAATTGTTTTTGAGGAAAAAACAGTTAAATTGCGGGAATTGATTACAGAGTCAATGGAAAATATTAAAGTAGGGAAAGGAGCCAAAGTTGAAGGCAAAGGAAGTATTGCTATTGGAGATGAAACTACAGTGACGGGAAATAAGAAAAAGGAGGGAGAAGAGCCTAAATCGCCCTCTTTGGGAGTTGGGGTTGAGAATAAGGTAGATGGAAATCTATTAACTGTTATAGGACATAAAAATAATGTCACAGGAATGGATTTGCACACAGGAAAGAGAGATTATATAGCCGGGAATAATGTGTTTGGACATAATAATATAGTTACTAATGTGAGTGGTGTAGGTATCATCGGGAATAATAATAGAGTAATAGTTGATAACAAGAAGTCAAAAGAGTTATGGGATGTTTTTATTTTAGGAAATAAGGTAGAAGAAGTAGCTTCTAATTCAGTATTTTTAGGAAGCGGATCCGGATATATTCCTGAAGAACATGAATCAAAGTCATCTAAGGGGAATAGTAAGGCTTATACACAAGAGACTATTAATGGAAAAAATTATAAGTTTGCTGGAGGAGATAAAACAGTTGGGGTTGTTAGTATAGGAGGACCTCATGATAAGCAAGAGAAAAGAAATGAGCAAGCAACTACTAGAAGAATTCAAAATGTAGCACCGGGATTAATTTCAGATAAATCTACGGATGCTATTAATGGTTCGCAATTATATTCTGTGATTGATTCTTTGAAAAATCAGGGAGGAGTAGGAGGAAGCACAATATCATGGAAGTTAAGGTCTCATACAGATAAAGATGGTGAAGAAGAAAATATTTCAGGAGAAGATATAGTCGCTTTTAAGGCTGAAGCAGCAGTGGATAGCCATGAAAACTTAAGTGTTTCAAGAAATAAATCTACAATTACATATAAATTATCGAAAACTTTACAAGGACTTGAAAAAGTAGAAGTTGCTCCAAAAAATGGAAAGAACAAAACAATAATAGATAAAGATGGTCTTAAGGTGGAAAGCAAAGATGGTCAATCTTTTGTTGTTTTACAAGGAAATGAAGGAAGTATTCGATTTAAGTCAAAAGATGGTGAAGAAGGTAATTTAAAAATTAAGAAAAATGCTCAATCCTCATTGGAAGGAAAAGGTCTTCAAAGTCGGCTAATATATAATGATCAAGAATTGTCAACAATGAAAGATGGGCTAAAATTTAAAGGAGATGATGGTAAAGAAATTTCTAAAAAGTTAAATGAAACTTTATCTATCATTGGTGGAGCAAAAGAAAATGAAGTAACAGAAAATAACATTGGTGTTATTTCTAAAGAAGGAGAATTAAGGGTAAAATTAGCGAAAAAATTGAAGGGATTAGATAGTATTACATTTGATCCCAAAAATGAGAATTCAAAAAGTACAGTAACAATTTCTAATATCGGTTTAGATAATGGTGGTAATCAAATCATCAATGTAGCAGCAGGAAAAGTTTCTAAAGAGTCTACCGATGCTATCAATGGTTCTCAACTATTTTTTGCAGTTCAAACATTGACAAATACAGGTTTAGACTTCCAAGGAAATGACGAACAAAAAGTGCAAAGAAAGCTTGGACAAACTTTGACGCTAAAAGGAGAAGGAGTAGACCAAGCTGCTTCCAAAGATTTCAAAGGGGCTTTCGGCAATATCAATGTAAAGAATTCTGCAGAGGGAGAATTGTTGTTACAATTAGCGGAAGAATTGAAGAACATTAAGAACCTTTCTAATGGAGATAACAAAATTATCTTAGAAGGAGATAAAGTGGTCTTCAACAAAGACTTACATATGGGAAATAGTACTGCACAACATCAAATTAAATATGTAGCAGATGGAACAGAAGATAATGATGCCGTGAATTTAAAACAATTAAAAGAATACAATACACAATTGGAAAAGAAAGGATTGAATTTTGCCGGAAATGATGGAAAAGTAATTCATAAGAATTTAGGAGAACAATTTGATATTGTTGGTGGTTTAGCAGAAGGGGAAGACGCATCTTCTAAAAACTTAAGAACACGAAGAACAGATGATGGAAAATTAGAATTGTTGTTGGCACAAAACTTAAAGTTAAACAGTGTTACAACAGGAAATACCATTATCAATAATTTCGGGGTTACCATTCAAGAGGGAGATAAGAAGGTTACGTTAAGTAAAGACGGTTTGGACAATGGTGGAAATAAAATTGTCAATGTAGCAGAAGGAACCGAAAAGACAGATGCTGTCAACAAAGGACAATTAGACAAGGCAGTGGCAGGAGCAAGCACAGAAGTGACCGAAGGAAAAAATATCTATGTCAAAGAAACCAAAGGAGAAAACGGACAAAAGAAATACGAAGTGGGATTGAAAGATAAAATTACTTTAGGAGAAGGAGAGAAGTCGATTGAAGCAGACGGAGAACAAGGAACTTTAAAAGTCGGAAACAAAATTACTATGGACGGAAAAACAGGAGATGCAACGTTTGGAAAGGTAAAAGTAAATGGTGAACAAGGAACCGTTGGCGGTTTAACAAATACTACTTGGGATCCGAACAACTATACTTCAGGACAGGCGGCAACGGAAGATCAATTGAAAGTGGTAGATAAAAAAGTGGAAGATTTGGGAAGCACTATGGGAAAAGGATATACCTTTGCAGGAGATAGTGGTTTTGTCAATAAGAAATTAGGAGATACTGTAAAAATAACAGGAGATGAAAAAAATATCACAACTTCTGTTACCAAAGACGGAGATTTGAAAGTAGAATTAAATAAGAAAATAGAAGTGGAACAAATCACTTCTGAAAAAATGATTTTGAAGAACTCCGACGGAAGTACTACCGATGTGAGAAGTACTTTAAAAGAACATTCCGAAAAGATTGAAGAAAATGCGCAATCGATTAAGAAAGGATTGAACTTTGCAGGAAACAATGGACCGGTTGTCAACAAACAATTGGGAGATACCATGTCCATCAAAGGAAAAGAAGGAGTCTCTGAAGAGGATGCTCAATCTAAATATGATACAGAAAATGTGGTAACGATGACAGACAAAGATGGAAACCTATGGATTAAACTTGCGAAAAATCCTAAATTTAACAGCGTAGAAGCCGGAGAAGGAGATACGAAGGTAACGATTGGAAATGACGGAGTAAAAGTAGGAGATAAAGTTTATATTACCAAAGAAGGATTAAATGGAAACAATCAAAAGATTGTGAATGTAGACGACGGAAAGATTGAAAAAGATTCCAAAGATGCTGTCAACGGAGGACAAATCCATAATATTGTTCAGGATATTAACAACTCTATCCATCAAACCAATCACAGAATTGATAAATTGGATGACAGAATGCATCGAGGTCTTGCAAATTCTGCAGCAATGGCTACGTTGGAATTTATGGAAATTGGAATCAATCAAGCAACTGTAGGAGCTGCAGTTGGAGCTTATCGAGGAAACCAAGCAGTTGCGGTAGGAGTACAAGCGGCACCAACAGAAAATACAAGAGTTCATGCGAAAGTTTCTGTGGCACCAAGTAGAGATAATACAGAAACTATGGCGGGAATTGGAGCCTCTTGGCGATTTAATTGGAAATAGTATTTGAAAGCGAGAATAAAAAATAAGGAGAATAATGAATATGAAAAAAATGATGTTTCTAGGACTTGTCGTGTTGTTGGGAATTTCTTTCTCCAGTTGTGGAACCACGAATACCAGAATACGGCCTTATGCGGAAGCGAAGCAAGAAGTACAAGATTTAAAAGCCATTGTAACCAGAGCCGATCGAAGTGGAATTTATTTAGCTTTGAAGAATGTGTCTGAAGGAGAGATGGAAATTCTTTGGGAAGATTCCAGATTGGGAGGGGATAAGGTAAGTCACGGTACCTATTTGGATGCAAACGATTATCAAATCAAGCAAGAAAATATAGTGTTAAAAGCGGGAGAAATTTTCCAAACTGTGTTACATCGAAAGGGAGATATGTATTACTTGGATCCGGTATTGTATCAACCGGGAGGAGTGAAAGTGAAAGCTTTAGAATATCCTGTGATTTTGGATCTAAAAGTGAGACAAGGTATGGGGGTATCTTCTTTGGAAGTTGCAATCCAACAGGAAGAATCGTTATACCAAAAGGATGTGGAAGCAAGATTGCAAGGAGCGAAAGACGGAAACTATATTCCGGAATTCACAGAAGAAACGATAGAAGTTCGAGAAGATAAGAAAGTGATCAAACGATTTTAATTTTCTAATAATATTGTAGTAAGTTATAAAAAAACTCAAAATTACTTTATGAAATAGAAGTGTTTTTGAGTTTTTTCATATTTTTCAGAAAATAACAGAAGTAGAACAATTAGAATGTTGATAATGAAACTGTTCTTTATTTTTAGATATGTTCAAACCAATGAATTTGTTCTTGGACTCCTTGTTCAAAAATATCTCCGACATAGATTTCATAGTGTCCGCAATCGAATTCCAATAATTTTTTATCCGCAGTTAAATGCTCATAGATAAAGTTCATTTCCATGGGAGAATTTACCTTATCTTTGATTGCTTTTCCCAATAGAACGGGAACGTGAATGCTTGCCAGATCGTTATCAACGGAAAGTTCATTGATATGCTTAATGGTGGATAAGGATAATTTTGTAGCCATTAATTCCGGAAAAACTTCTTTGTAATTTTCCAGGAACTCCTTACTTTGTTCATCGGATAGCAACCTTTTGAGAGGAAGAAATAATTTTTTATTTTCTCGAATTTCCTTATATTTGATATTTTCAATCTGATGAATGTATTTTTCAATGCCCTCTTCTTCCAAACCGAGAGTATTATTTCTTAAGCCGTTAGCAAAGGTAATCTGTGCATAGACTCCGGCAATGTCTTTTGTAAGTGCCGCCAACTTTAAGACATAAAGTCCTCCCAAAGAGCTGCCCCATAGTAGCAGTTTATTGCCTTGAAGGCTTTCGTCCCGTTTCAGATACAATATCATATTTAAAATATCCTGAATTTGATTGTTCGGGACAATTTCCGCCGTTCCTTCACTCTCTCCAAATCCATTATAATCAAAGGTTACGACGTCAAAGCCTTCTTCGGAAAACTTTGCAGCATATTGAGGGAAAAATAAATCTTGTATTCCTGCAAAACCGTGACACATCAAAATAGTTTTTTTCTTCTTTTTTTCAGGATTTGCAAAGTATTTTCTTCCTCGTATTCGATTTTTTTCTGAATAGATTTCGAAATGTTCCATATTCATGGGAATCCTCCTTATGTTTTTACATTTTTTAACTCAGTTTTTCTTATCATATCCGGTATTTCCGCTTATGTCAAATTTTTTCCTCCTCAAAGGAAGAGAAATTGAAAAAAAGTGTATAAAAATATGAGAAATTATGATAGAATAGAAAATAAATTTAAAATACAAGGAAAGGATGAGGGAAATGGAAAAGAAAATTAGAACGAGAATTGCTCCTTCTCCTACAGGAGATCCACATGTAGGAACTGCGTATATTGCTTTGTTTAATTTGGCATTTGCGAATCATAATGGTGGGGATTTTATTTTGAGAATTGAAGACACGGATCAAAATAGATATACGGACGGTTCCGAACAGATGATTTTTGATGCCTTGCACTGGCTGGGTCTGGACTATGTGGAAGGTCCTGACGTGGGAGGAGATTACGGATCATATCGTCAATCGGAACGTTTTGATTTATATGTAAAATATGCAAAAGAATTGGTAGAAAGAGGAGGAGCTTATTATTGCTTCTGTACTTCGGATCGTTTGGACCATTTGAGAGAAAGACAAAAAGCTATGGGAAAGGCTCCCGGATATGATGGACACTGTCGTTCTTTAACAAAAGAAGAAATTGAAGAAAAGTTGGCAGCGGGAGAACCTTATGTCATTCGTTTGAAAATGCCTTACGAGGGAGAAACAGTTATTCACGACAGACTTCGAGGGGATATTGTTTTTGAAAATAATAAAATTGACGATCAGGTATTGCTAAAGGCAGACGGTTTCCCAACTTACCATTTGGCAAATGTGGTAGATGATCATTTGATGGGAATTACCCATGTCATCAGAGCGGAAGAATGGATTCCGTCGACTCCGAAACATATCCAATTGTATAAGGCTTTTGGTTGGGAAGCACCGGAATTTATACATATGCCTTTACTTCGAAATAGCGACAGGACCAAAATTTCAAAGAGAAAAAATCCCGTTTCTTTGATTTGGTACAAAGAAGAGGGATATATCAAAGAGGGAATTATTAACTTCTTGGGATTGATGGGATATTCTTATGGAGAAAATCAGGAAATTTTCTCTTTACAAGAGTTTATTGACCACTTCAACATTGATAAGGTCTCTTTGGGAGGACCTGTTTTCGATTTGGTAAAATTGGGTTGGGTAAACAATCATCAAATGCGTTTAAAAGACTTGGATGAATTGACAAAATTGGCAGTTCCTTTCTTTGAAAAAGAAGGATATATGGCAGATTTTGAAACTTATAAGAAAATTGTGGAAATCCAAAGAGAAAGTGCTCAAACTTTGAAGCAATTGGCTCAAGAATCCAAATCTTTCTTTGAAGATGAATATGAATTGCCTGTGGTAACGGAAGATATGAATAAAAAAGAGAGAAAATCGGTCGAAAAATTACATTCTTCTTTGGAAGAGGAAGTAGGAAAGAAATCCATTGCCCTTTTCTTAGAAAAATTAAATGCTTGGCAACAAGAACAATTTACAGCGGAAGAAGCAAAGGACTTACTACATTCCTTATTGGATGAATTACAGGAAGGACCGGGAAAAGTATTTATGCCGTTAAGAGCTGTGATGACAGGACAAGCCAGAGGAGCGGATCTCTATAATGTATTGCATGTCATTGGGAAGAAAAGAGCGATTCAAAGAATTCAAACGATGTTAGCAAAAAAAGGAATTCAAATATAGAAACGATATCTCAGGACGCAGGAAAGAAGGGAAAAAAGAAAAAGGATTTTAAAGCGGAAAAAAGCTTTAAAATCCTTTTTTATTTTCGGGAGATTCCCTTAGAGTTTGAAATTCAGTTTGACACAGGCTTCAAATTCGCGTAGGCTCATATTTTCCTCTACTTTTTTCATTCCTAATAAATTCGCCAATTTTAAGAAGGAATTTGTCAGATGAATGGGGTGGACTATCGCAGTTTCGTTTTTTCCCTGTATCAATACCATAGGATTCGAAATTGCCTTATTGGCATAGATCATGGGAACACTGGCTTTTCCTTCAGAACCGAGCAAATATTGAAAATAACGAATGATACATAGACATAGAAAACATAAACAAAAATGTCCACGTATATGTTGACGTTCAAAATCGACATGGGTAATTCTGAATTTTTCTTCGATATTCCAGATATGCTGGAATATTTTTAACATTTCGGAATTTTCAATCGAAAAATCGTTAGTACTGATGTAGTAATACCCATTTTTTTGATTTCCTTCCACATAATCCCGAAAAGCTCTTTTTTTAGACCAACTCACATATACTTTTAAATGCTTATCAAAGCTAACTGTTTTTTCTTTCGAGAGAATTTCTCCCGTTTCTTCATCTTTTTCTGTGATTTTCCAATCTTCTTCCGAAATAATTTGCAGTTGAAGCGAGAAGGGTAAGTCTAAAAAATTAACGGGTAAAATATATTCTCCCTGCTCTACTTTATTACGATTTGCAGAAAGAATCACGAGTTTTTCAAGCTTTAACTTCTGTTTGACTTCTTCCAATTGTTGTTCCAGCACAAATTTTTTCGTAAATAAATCATAGGAGATCGGAATTCCGTTTCTATCCAATAGAAGAACCATGGAAAAAGGAAGATCTTCTTTTTCTTTCTGCAAAAAAAAATGAGGAGAACCGTGAAGATCTCTCCAATAGGAATTGTAGTTATAAGAACTGATATGATAGTAAGCCATTTCATTGGAGCGAGATGTTTTTTTATTAAAAAATTTTCCCAAATGTTGTACAACTTCCTCTTTTTTTTCTGCTAAAACTTCCAAAAGGTGATAAAAATTCTGATAACTGACGGCTTCCAAATTGGCAAAGGGAGTTTTTCGATTCGTTCTAAAATTCGTATAGGAGCTTCCAAGACGATAGACGACCAAAGAAAATAGAGTTTTTGACAATTCTTCTTCAAAGAGAGTATTTAAATGCATCTCTTCCCATACTTTCTTGATGAGGCTGTGTCCAAATCGAAATAAAGAAGTGTTCAGCTCCTGTTTTTTTTCTTTTTCCAAGTTTGTTAAGATTTTTGCTTTTTCTTTCAATTCCGCAATGATGTTGGGATTTTCTTCCAACATTTTTTCATAATTTCCCAGAGTACGAATGACAATCGTTTTCTTCTTTTTCGTTCCTGGAATTCTATGCTGTTCACAAAATTGAACCACTTTTGCTTTTCCACGTCCGGTAACAGCTATATACATGAGATTTTCCTCCTTTTTTTCTTATTATAGCACAAGTTTTTTTAAAATAAAAGGACATAATAGGACAAAATGAAAAAATATTGATTTTTTATGGAAAAATTGCTACTCTTAACAAAGAAATAAAAAATTTTTTTAGGAGGATAAGAAAAAAATGAAAAAGAGAGATGGATGGAAACAATTGTGTTTGATTGCACTTCTTGCACTTACTTTTTCTGCCTGTGGAAAAGAAGAGGAAAGAGTAGAAGAAATTAAAACAGTGTCAAGCGTAGATATTGACAGTTTAAATCCATATCAAGTGGTATCCAGTGCTTCGGAACAACTCTTATTAAATGTATTCGAAGGTCTTATCATGCCGTCTTCCGACGGAAGTGTTGTTCCCGCTTTGGCAGAATCTTATGAAGTATCGAAAGATGGAAAAACATATATCTTTACGATTCGGGAAGGAGTCAGATTTCACAATGGAAACCCTATGGATATTCATGATGTGGAATTTTCCCTGAATAAAATGTCCGGAAAATTAGGAGATACTCCTACGGAAGGCTTGTTCGAAAATATTGAGAGCATAGAAGTGTTGGATGAGAAAAAAATTGCCGTTCATTTAGGAAAGTCGGATTCTTCTTTTATTTATTATATGAAAGAAGCAATTGTTCCTGATGAAAATAAAGATCATCTGACAGAAAAAGCGATTGGAACAGGACCCTATCAAGTGGAAGAATATCAAAAAGAACAAAAATTGGTCTTGACGAAGAATGAGAATTATTGGGGAGAAAAAGCGGAAATTCCGAAAGTTTCCATTTTAGTGAGTCCGAATCCGGAAACCAATTTTTTAAAACTCTTATCGGGAGAAATTAACTTTTTAACGGAAATTGATTCCAAGAGATTGGAGGAATTGAAAAACTATACGATTGCTTCCGGTCCGAGAAATCTATGTTTGATTTTAGCCTTTAATCACAAGGAGAAGCCTTTTGATGATGTTGAGGTAAGGAAGGCGTTCCATTTAGCCATTGATAAAGAAAAAATAGTACAGTTGGCAATGAATGGACATGGAACGGTGATACATACAAATATGAGCCCCGTGATGAAAAAATTTCTATGGGAAGGAAAGGGAGAAGAAAGAAATCCCGCTTTAGCAAAAGAAATTTTGGAAAAGAAGGCTTTGTTACCTATGGAATTCACCTTGAAAGTTCCGAACAGTTCGAAGATATATTTGGATACAGCACAGGCTTTACGAGAGCAGTTGAAAGAAATAGGAGTGAAAGTGAACTTGGAAACGATTGAATGGGCGAGCTGGTTGTCCGATGTCTATACCAATCGAAACTATACTGTAAGTCTAGCGGGACTTTCCGGAAAAATGGAACCCGATGCTATTTTAAGAAGATATACGTCCGATTATAAAAAGAATTTTACGAACTTTCACAATGACAACTACGATAGATTGATAGCGGAAGCAAAATTATCAGCAGAAGAGCAAACACAAATTAAAAATTATAAAGAGGCGGAAAGAATTTTACAAGAGGAACAGGCGGCAGTGTTTATCATGGATCCGGACAGTATTATTGCGATGGAAAAAGGATTGGAAGGTTTCGAATTTTACCCTCTGCCATATTTAAACTTTGCAAAATTACGTTTTAAGAAATAATTGAGGGAAGAGATGTATTATATCAAAAAAATGATAAGAATGGTGCTGAGTATCTTTTTTATCGGAACTTGTTCTTTTTGTTTACTGGAATGGATTCCCGGAGACCCTGCTACGGCTATTTTGGGAGTTGAGGCGAGTGCAAAGGACATTGAAAATTTAAGACAGCAGTTGGGCTTGAATTTAAGTTTTATGGAGCGATATTGGAATTGGATTCAGGGGGCTTTGCATGGAAATTTAGGGATTTCATTTAAATATGGAGAAGCGGTGAGCACCTTGATTTTTGAACGTCTTCCTCTGACTCTGAGCATTGCTGTTTTTTCGATGTTTCTTATTTTCGGGGTTTCGATTCCTTTCGCTTTTTTTCTTCATAGGATTAAAAATAAAAAAATACAAAGTTTTGGAGAGGGAATATTAGGATTGTTTATTTCCGTTCCGTCCTTCTGGTTGGGAATTTTATTTATGTATTTCTTTGGAATTATATTACGTTGGACTTCGACAGGATATAATGATACTTATCGTTCCCTGATTTTACCTTGCTGTGTTATTGCGATTCCTAAGATTGCTTGGATTACAATGCACCTGTATGCGAATTTATATAAGGAACTGCGAGAAGAATATATTAAATATCTTTATGTCAATGGAATGAAAAAGCGATATTTGAATGTTTATATTTTAAAAAATGCAATCCTGCCGATCATTCCTTTAACGAGAATGATGCTCTTGGAATTGGTAACCGGAGTTGTTATTATTGAGCAGATTTTTTCCATTCCGGGAATCGGAAGATTGTTGGTAAGCTCTGTTTTTACAAGGGATATTCCTCTAGTACAGGGACTTATTTTCTATACTTCCACTTTTTTGGTTTTATTGAATTTTGGAATTGATATTTTGTATTCTTTCATTGATCCGAGAATACGTTTGGGAGAGTAATATGAAAAGAAGAAGCAAAATAATGTTGGGTTTGTCTCTGTTCATTCTGCTTTTATGGATAGGAATCTTTTATCAAAATCCATATCGGGTTTCGGAAATAATGACCTTGGAAGGCCCTAGTTTGAGACATATCTTAGGAACCGATAATCTGGGAAGAGATATTTTCAGTCGTTTGGTCTTGGGAAGCTTTTATAGCATGAGCATTGCTTTTTTATCGGTACTCTTTGCCGGTATAATAGGAGGATTTCTAGGAGGACTTGCCGGATATTTCGAGGGATATTTGGATGAGTTTCTATTGTTTCTTTCGGAAACCTTAATGTCCATTCCTGCCATTTTAATTACCTTAGGAATTATTGTATTGTTCCGTGCCGGTTTTTACTCCATTACTTTGGCAATTTTTATTCTGTATACTCCGAGATGCATTCATTTTGTCAGAGCTTTGGTAAAGCAGGAAAAACATAAAAATTATATCAAAATGGCAAAAATTTATGGGGTGGGAGATTTTCGAATTCTATTTCGTCATATAGGACCGAATATTTTTCTACCGATTTTAGTCAATTTTTCTACCAACTTTGCAGGAGCTATCTTAACCGAAGCAGCTTTGGGGTATTTAGGTTTTGGAATTCAGCCCCCCTATCCTACTTTGGGAAATATGTTAAATCAGTCACAGTCCTATTTTTTAATAGCTCCCTGTTTTACAATAGCTCCGGGTTTTGTGATTATTATTTTGGTATACCGGATGAATAAAATTTCAAAAACATATCAGGAGAAACATAGATGAGAGTATTGGAGATTGAAAATTTAAATCTTTGGATTCAAGAAAAACATCTGTTAAAACAGATAAGCCTTTCGATTTCTGAGAGAGAGATTGTGGGTCTGGTAGGGGAATCCGGAAGCGGAAAGACTTTATTTACAAAATGTATTTTAGGGATTTTGCCGGAATCTGCAAATATGACTTATGATGGCTTTGAAGTCAGAACAGAATTGGGAGCTGTTTTTCAAAATGCTTTTACTTCTTTAAATCCCACCATGAAGATTGGAAAGCAGTTGAAACATCTTTATATTTCTCAATATGGAAATGATAAACATTGGAGAAAAAAAGCGGAAGACTTACTTGAAAAAGTCGGCTTAGGAGCCAATAAAAATGTGTTGAAAAAATATCCTCATGAATTAAGTGGAGGAGAGCAACAAAGAGTGGTCATTGTGGGAGCTTTGTTAGGAGAACCGAAATTTTTGATTGCAGATGAAGTGACTACGGCTCTGGATGTGGAAACGAAACAGGAGATTATCCATTTGTTTCAAACGTTACGAAATGATTTAGGAATTGCCGTTCTTTTTATTACTCATGATATTTCTTTGTTACAGGACTTTGCAACGAAGATCTATGTGATGTACCAAGGAGAACTTGTAGATGAGACACATGCCTATGGAAAACGTTTATTTCAGCTTTCTCAAAATAGTTGGAGGAGGGAACGATGATGTTAGAATTTGAAAAGGTTTCAAAATATTATGGGAAAAAAGCAGTGTTAAAAAATGTTTCCTTTTCTGTCAAAAGAGGAGAAATTTTTGGAATTTTAGGACAATCGGGAGCCGGGAAATCTACAATAGGAAAATTATTGTTACAAATGATAAAAACAACAGAGGGAAAGATTTTGTTTGAGGGGAAAGAATTAAAAGAGCTCAGTCGTAGAGAAATTCAAACGGTTTTTCAAGATCCGTATAGTTCTTTAAATCCGAGCTTAAAAATTGGACAAATTTTGGAAGAGCCTTTGCTGGCGAATGGAGTGAAAAGAAAAGAAGAGAGAAGAAAAAAAGTGTTGGAAACTTTGAAAAAGGTGGGATTATTGGAAAGCGATGCCGAAAAGTATCCTTCTGAATTGTCAGGAGGGCAAAGACAGAGAGTTTGTATTGCCGGAGCAATTATCTTATCCCCAAAATTGATTGTTTGTGATGAACCGATTGCCTCTTTGGATTTGGCAATTCAAGAACAAATTTTGCAATTGATTTATCGAATCAATCAGGAGGAGGGAATCACTTTTCTTTTTATTTCTCATAATTTACCGGCGATTTATCGAATTGCAGACAGAATTTTGTTGCTGTATCAAGGGGAAGTACAGGAAATACAAAACACTTTAGATTTCTTTTATCATCCGAACAGTGAATATGGAAGACAATTTTTGCAAAATACGAAAGCAAGAGAAAACAGTTTGATAAAAAAAGCAGTATAAGAGGAAGAAAAACAGGAGACATGAAGATGATTTTTTTAATTGATGTGGGAAATACAAATATTGTTTTTGGAATTTCAGATGGAGAAAAGATAATTAATACTTTGCGTACGGAAACGATAAAGGAAAAGGATTTTGACTATATACCGGTTTTAAAGGATTTATTGTGTCAAAAAGAAAAAATTAGAAAGGTGAAGGGAGCCATTCTCTCTTCTGTCGTTCCGGAAGTCACTAAAAAATTGATCGAAGCGGTCAAAGTGATATACAAAGTGGATACTATTTTAGTCGATGATATTATTGACGAATCTCTTCAAATTGAAATCGACAGCCCGGGAAAATTGGGAATGGACTTGAAGGTTGATGCTGTAGCGGCTTTAAAACAATATCCCTCTCCACAACTTATTTTTGATTTGGGGACGGCTACGACTTGTTCGGTACTGGACGAAGAAGGACGTTATATAGGAGGAGCCATTATTCCCGGTTTAAAAATATCTTTAAATGCTTTAATTCAGGCAACTTCACAGTTGCCTATGATAGATTGCAGTATTCCGATTGCGGAATATATTGGGAAAAATACACAAGATTGCATGAGAATCGGAGCTTTATACGGACATGCTTTGATGTTGGAAGGCTTTGTTCAGGAAATTCAAAAAAAATTTACCAAAAAGTTACATGTTTCATTGACAGGAGGCTTGTCCACCATTGTAAGTCAGCATATGAACATAGAAACTACCTTTGCTCCCTATTTAACCTTAGAGGGCTTACTATATCTATATCAAGATTTTCAAAAATCAGGAGGAAAACATGAAAAGTAAAAAGAAACAAATAGAGAAGGAAGCCCTTTTGACAGTGGGTATGTATTTGGTATATTTCGCATGGTGGTATTATTTTGCTTATTGTTTTGGAGAAAAAGAAGTAAGCCGATATCATTATATTTTGGGATTGCCGGAATGGTTTTTTTATTCCTGTGTCTTAGGTTTGTTTGTGATGAATGCTTTGGTATTTCTTGTAATTAAATATTTCTTTCAAGATATGGACTTAGACGAGGAGGAGAAAACATGCTAGTATCCATTCCAATCTTCCTGTATTTATTATTGATGTTGTACATTGCATTCCAAGTGAATAAGAAAAAGAGAAATTCCGGTAATTTTGCAGAAGAATATTATATCGGAAGTCGTGATATGGGCGGTGTTGTTTTGGCAATGACGATTATAGCGACCTATGTAGGAGCCAGTTCCTTTATTGGGGGACCGGGAGTTGCTTATAAATTAGGGTTAGGTTGGGTTTTACTGGCTTGTATCCAAGTTCCGACCGCTTTTTTTACTCTTGGAATTCTTGGAAAAAAATTGGGAATTTTATCCAGAAAATTGAATGCAGTCACTCTGTTGGATATTATTCGAGCGAGGTATCAAAGTGATATCGTTGTCATCTTAAGCGCTTTGATGTTATTGATTTTCTTCTTGGGGGCAGTGGTTGCTCAGTTTGTAGGAGGAGCGAGATTATTTGAATCCGTGACGGGGGCTCCCTATATTGTGGGCTTGATTCTTTTTTCCGTAGTCGTGATTACCTATACAACGATTGGAGGATTTCGGGCAGTCGCTTTGACAGATGCGATTCAGGGATTTGTAATGTTATTTGCAACCTTCATTCTATTTTGGATTATTTTACAAAAAGGAAATGGAATGGAAAATATTATGAGAACCATTGGAGAGATAAATCCGGATTTATTACGACCGGACTCTGGAGGAAATATTGCGAAACCCTTTATTTTATCCTTTTGGGTTTTAGTAGGAATAGGACTTTTAGGTTTACCCGCTACAACAGTGCGTTGTATGGGATTTAAAGACACAAAAGCCTTACATCAGGCGATGGTCATCGGAACTTCCGTGGTGGGACTGTTGATGTTGGGAATGCACTTGGTAGGAGTAATGGGATTGGCGATTGAACCGAGTGTAGAAATAGGAGACAAAATTATTCCGATTTTGGCTTTGAATCATTTACATCCGATTTTAGCGGGAGTGTTTATCGGAGGACCTTTGGCTGCGATTATGTCAACAGTGGATTCTTTACTGATTATCAGCTCTTCTATGATTATTAAAGATTTATATTTACATTATGTGGAAAAGGAGGCAAGGGAAGCCAAAATTAAAAAATTGTCAACCTATTGTTCTCTAGGATTTGGAATATTGGTTTTTCTTTTGGCGGTTCGTCCACCTGAATTACTGGTATGGATTAATTTGTTTGCTCTAGCCGGGCAGGAAGCCCTATTCTTTTCTCCGATTTTATTTGGATTATACTGGAAAAAAGCAAATTCTTTTGGAGCCATCAGTTCTATGATTGCGGGAGTCAGCGCTTACTTATATATTACTATTATGAAAACTCCGATTTTTGGAATGCATGCCGTTGTTCCCGCTTTGGGAATCTCGGTTCTTGCCTTTATTACAGGAAGTTATTTTGGAAAAGAACCTCGAGAAGAAGTTCTCGAAATATTTTTTGAAGATTGATAGAAAGTGTGCTATGATGAAATTATCATAGCACTTTTTGATTGGAGGGAAGAAATGAAAAAACATTTACAAGTGGTCGGAGCTATGTTGGCCAATGAAGAAGGAAGAATTTTATCCACCTTGCGTCCGCTTGGAAAAAAATTGGGAAATTACTGGGAATTTCCGGGAGGAAAAGTAGAGAAGGGAGAAAGCAAAGAAGAAGCGATTGTCCGTGAAATCCTGGAGGAATTGGATTGTCATATAGAAGTGGAAGAAAAAATAGGAGAAAATACCTTGGACTATGGAGATGTTATCATTACCTTAACGGTATTTCAGTGTCGAATGAAGAATGAAGTTAACATTAAAGAACATGCAGCCTTTGTTTGGATAAAACCGGAAAATTTGCTTTCTTTGGTATGGGCACCGGTGGATATTCCGATTTTGGAAAAAATTATGGAAAAATATAGGGGAAAATAAAAAGAATCGATTGCAAAGATTTGTCTTTGCATCGATTCTTTCTTTCTCTTTAAATCGGTAATTTGTGAATAATAAGAGAAAAAATTACCATGAATAGAGTTGCCAGAGGTTGCGTAGCTCCATAAGAAATGGCAGGCTCATCACAATCCAAAGCATCAATAGCGGCTCCTAATCCGGGAGCTGAAGTCATTCCGCCGGTAATGGCACCGGATAATAAAGTCCAGTTGATATGGAAAACATAGTGTCCCAACAAGAAACCGAATAAAATGGAGAAAATCGCTACAAGAGCGGATACAACGGCAATCATAATTCCGTTCCCGGTAACGGCTTCTACCACACGATATCCATAGTTCAGTCCTGTTCCTGCTAAGAAAACGGATAAGAAGTAGGTTCTCATTTTTCCTAACACGATAGAATCCATACGGAAATGAATCGTTCCAATTTTTCCAATGAATCCCAATATTAAAGATACAATGATAGCTCCTCCAATACTTCCTAAAGAAAATTCTCCCAAAGGTCCCATAGCAATTTTGATACTTCCCAATAAATATCCTAAAAAGGCTGCAATGGAAAAACCGACAAAATCCATTTTCACTTCCGGAATTTTATTCGAAGATAAGGTGCTGTCTTGTTCCAAATCCATTTTCTTCTGCTCAAAGTATTTCTTTTTTTCTTCTTCCGGGTTGAAACGGAAAATCTTAGGAATGAAATTGACTCCTAAAATTAGGAATAATACTCCGAAAGGGTAACCGATAGAATGTCCAACACCAACCCCCGCCTTTGCTTCCGTAACAAAAATTTCAATATCTTCCTCTGAGATGGAAGCGGTGTTTTCAACTGTCATTTTTTCAGGAAGAGTTTGGTTTTGCAATTTTGCATCCCTTTCTTTTGCTTCATTGATAATAGATAATATCTTTCCTTTTGTTTTATCGTCCAACTCCGCAAAATGACTTGCCATATGTTTAGATTCCAATTCCGAGGATTCTGTTGCTGCTGCAAGTCCCGCTGAGCTTGTTAAGGCACCGGTATAGGTTCCTGTAATTTGAAAAGGGCTCATATTTTCTAAAATTTTTGAAAATCCGTAAGAAGTAACAGCCCCGATAAAGGGAATAAAAATTGCCAGACAGATAAATTGTTTTCCGAATTTGCTGATCGCATATTTCATATCTTTTGCAGCCAATAAACCGGTTCCGACAATGAAAATCATAAGAGAAAGATTCATAATCGACTTGTCTATAATATTTCCTTTGAGAATGCCGGTAGCCTTTTCATAAAATTTGCTGTTTTCCGGAAAGGTGACAGCATATTTGGTTAAAAAATATCCTATGATCAATCCGATAAATAGAGTTCCCGTGATTCCAAAATTAAATTTTCGGAATTTAATATTTCCGAAAAGATTTCCTAAAGTCATAGTAATGAAAAGCAATACCAAAGAATTTAGAAAAAATGATACGACATCAAAATGCATAGATGTACCTCCTTAAAAATGTTTGTTATTATGATTGATTGAGTATAGCATATTCAGTAGAAAAGTTGCAAATCTTTTTTAATAGAATCACACAAAAATAAAAATAAACTTTACAAGGAAGATTAGAATGGAGTAAAATAAATTTATGAAAATAAAGAGCTTTGAAAAGGAGATTTTTTATGAATTTACAGAAAATATTACCGGGATTATTTCTGAGTATTTTATTGGCAATTGTCAGTCAATGTTTAATAAAATTACCGGCTTTTTCCACACTGGGAGCGGCACTGATTGCGATTTTATTGGGAATGTTGTTGGGAAATACTCTGTGCAAAGGAAGTCGTTATGAGGAGGGCACAAAATTTTCCGAAAAAAGACTTTTAGAGTATTCCATTGTTCTAAACGGATTGATTTTGGATATTGTTATTATGAAAGAAGTGGGAATACAAGGTGTTATTTTCATTGTTTGTCAAATGGTTTTGACAATTGTCGCAGCCTATGTTATTAGCAGAAAATTCGGCTTCGGAAAGAAATTTTCTCTGATGATGGGAGCGGGAAATGCCGTTTGCGGTTCTTCCGCTATCGGAACGGTGGCTCCGATTTTGGAGGCGGATAGTAAAGATAAAGGAATTTCGATAACTTGTGTGAATATTTTAGGAACTGTTTTAATGATATTTTTACCTGTGTTGGCTTCGATTTTATATGCCTCCGAAACTTTGCCGACTTCCGCTTTGATTGGAGGAACGGTTCAATCTGTCGGACAGGTGATTGCTTCTGCCAAATTGGTCAATGATTCCGTGGTGGAAATGGCTACGATTTTCAAGTTAATTCGAGTGTTACTGTTGGTTGGAATTGCCTTAAGTTTTGAAAGGCTAAACTTGGAAGTCGGAAAACATCTATTTTCTCCGAAAGTAAAGAAAAAAGAAAAAAGAACCAAAGTGGGAATCCCTTGGTTCATTCTTGCTTTCTTATTTTGTTTTATCCTGCGAAGCACGGGTTATGTCCCTTCTTTCATTTTACTTTGGGCAAAGAAAATCAGTACACAATTTGAAATTATTGCTTTAGCCGCTATCGGACTTCGAGTGAAATTCTCCGACATTTTGAAAGAGGGAGTTCAAGCATTGACAGCAAGTTTATTGATTGGTGTTTGTCAAATTCTTTTTGCTTTAACATTGATGAAAATATTTTTTTACTAACTCTTTCGCAATCTCCGGATGCATTTCGGAAAGAAGTCCTAAGGAAGCGGCGAGATAATGAGAATCTAAGAGAAAGACAGGCTGCTGCGGTTTCAGTAGCCTTTTTTCATTTTCTTGTTGCAGGGCGGCTTGTAAAATTTCACGAGGATTTTCATGATGAACAAGAATACCGCCCGTTGCAATCAAATATTGGAGTTTTCTAAAATCTTTTCCTCTCTGAAAGAGTACTTTTTCACTGACGGTATATCCTTCCCGCAAGCTTCCGCAGTGTCTCGTAATGGCTGTTTGTACACAAAGTTTTGCCAAATAGCTGTCAATCTGTTTTTCTTTCTTTTCCTTTGCTACAAAATGAGGATGAGCTTTCCGAAACAGACAGGACTGTTTCCACTCCGTTTCTTCCAAAAAATCAGGACTTTTCGAAAAATTTTCCCATACGGACAGAGCCGAATAACGCATTCCCAAATCTCCTTCTACGGTTCTTTTGGAAAAAGGTTCTTCCAATCCTTCTAAAAAGCATTTTTTCTCATAGAGCATATTTTCACAGACGGAGTGAACATCTGTTGTAGCTCCTCCAATATCTACTAACATGGAAGAAGGAAAACAATCTTGTACATTTTCTAAAAATTGCAACACGGCTGCGGGAGTAGGAATGATATCACAGGAAAAAGTTTTTTTTAGTTCTTCCAATCCTTTCGCTTGAATAATGTTTTTAAAAAAAATTTCACGGATTTTTTCCCGACAATCTTCTACGGAAAGTTGATTGATATCGGGCATAATATTTTTGGAGAAAAAGCAGGTTTTCTTTCCTTTTTCAAAGATTTTTCGAATGTTTTCCTGTACTTTTTCATTTCCGGAATATAAAAAGAAGCAGGAAAGGTTTGAAGAAGCCAATTTCATAGCATTGTGTAAGACAACTTCTTCATTCCCTCCATTGCTTCCTCCTGTCAATAAAAGAATATCACAATTGGTATTTTCTAAATGTTTTATATCTTCCTCCTTAAGAAAAAAAGAAAAACTTTGAACAATTCTGGCACCTGCTCCTAAGGCTGCTTTTTTAGCAGCATCTAAAGTCAATTCCGGAACTAATCCAATCACAACCATTTCCAAACCTCCGGCGGCAGAAGAGCAGACTTTTATTTCCGAAATTTCATTCAGAGAGATAGGATAGTATTGTTGTAGGCATTGAAACGCTTCTTGAAATCCGAATAAAATAGAACTTTCAATAGTTGTTTTTCCTTTCGATTGTGCCAATAGGCAAGGCTTATCCAAATCGAATAAATTTAATTTTGTATAGGTACTTCCAAAATCAACAGCTAGAAAACTTCGCATGGTATCATCAAATCCTCTCGTAAATCTGCAATGGTTTTTTCAATTGGAGTTCCGGGTTTATAGACTCTCGTAAAACCGAGATTTAAGTAAAAGTCTTCCACTTCTTTCCAATTTTCATCAGGGGAAGCCAAATATCCTCCCAGATAAATAGGGGGATGGAAAAGACTGTCTTCTTGAAATAGTTTCATCAGATGTTTACAATCTTCCTTTCCTCTTCCATACAAAGAGGAAACAATAATGGCAGTTACATTTTCCTGTTTGGAATATTTCACAAAGGAAGAAGGAGAAGCTTGAATTCCCAGATTTATCACTTCAAAACCGTCATGTTCCAAAATTTGAGCAATGATTTTATTTCCTGTTTCGTGAATGTCTTCTCCGATGACACCGATTAAAATTTTATACTGTTGTGATTGCATATCAAGCCTCCTGAAATCAAAACTCTCTATTTATAATATAGCTTATTTTTGTTAAAAAAATCAAGTGAAAAAAACTTGAAAAAGAAAGTCAAGAATAAAAAATAAAACTGGATTTTTTTTTATTTTTATGCTAGAATGATTTTGGACATAAATAAAAGTACAGGGAAAGGAGTGGTTAAGCCACTCCTTTCTTGATAAAAAGCGAGGTGATTTTGTGGAAAGTACGGTACAAAAAATAGAAAAGATTGTCACACCGGAAGCGGAAAAACTGGGACTTAGTCTTGTGGATGTGGAGTACATGCAAGATGGAGGATACTGGTACGTGCGAATCTATGTAGAGAAACTGGACGGAGATGTCAATTTGGAAGATTGTGCAAGCTTAAGTGGAAATATTGAAGATGCAGTCGATCAATTGATTGATAAAAAATTCTTTTTGGAAGTATCCTCTCCCGGAATTGAAAGACCTTTGAAAAAAGAGGCGGATTTTATACGTTTTACGGGAGAAAAAATTTTTGTGGCTTTGAAACATAAGATTCATGAAAAACGGAATGTAGAGGGAATATTACTGGTTTATGAAAATCAAACTCTTTTATTGGAAGTAGAAGGAGAAGAACTTCAGATTCCTTTTTCTGAAGTGAAAAAGTCTCATCTTGTCTTTGACTTTGATGAATTTTAGTGGAGGTTATTGAGAAATGACAAATAAGGATGCAAAAGCTTTTTTAGAAGCATTGAATGAATTGGAGAAGGAAAAAGGAATTGCAAAAGAGAGTTTACTTCAGGCTGTGGAACAGGCACTTCTGACTGCTTATAAGAAAAACTATGGAGATGAAGAAAACGTGGAAGTAATCATCGACAGAGAAAATGGAGATGTCAAAGTGTATGAAGTAAAAACGGTGGTGGAGGAAGAAGACCTTTATGATGCCGCCCTTGAAATTTCTTTGGAAGAAGCCAGAAAGATTTCCAGAAAAGCAAAGTTGGGAGAAGAAATTCGAATTGAAGTGGACTGTGAATCCTTTCGAAGAAATGCAATTCAAAATGGAAAACAAATCGTCATTCAAAAAGTGAGAGAAGCGGAACGGGAAAATATTTATGACAGATTCAAAGCTCAAGAGGGAGAAATTTTAACAGGAATTATTCGAAGAATTGATGAAAGAAAAAATGTTTTCATTGAATTTGGAGGGATTGAAACCATTTTAACTGCCGGAGAGCAATGTATTTCCGACAGATATAAGGTAGGAAATCGGATTAAAGTATATCTGGTGGAAGTAGAAAAAACCAATAAATTTCCAAAAATTGTAATTTCCAGAAGGCATGAAGGCTTGCTTCGAAAATTATTTGAATTGGAAATTCCTGAAATTTCTTCCGGAGTGATTGAAATTAAGGCAGTAGCTCGAGAGGCAGGTTCAAGAGCAAAAGTTGCCGTGTATTCCGAACTGGCAAATATTGATATTGTAGGTGCCTGCATTGGGCAAAAACGTTCCAGAATTAAAAATATTGTGGATGAATTGGGTGGAGAAAAAATTGACATTGTCATTTGGAAAGAAAATATGGAAGAATTTGTTTCCGCCGTATTGAGCCCGGCAAAAGTCAATAGTGTGGAACTGTTGGAAGATGGAGAAACTGCAAGAGTGCTGGTCGATGAATCACAATTGTCTTTAGCGATTGGAAAAAGCGGTCAAAATGCAAGACTTGCCGCAAAATTGACGGGAATGAGAGTGGACATTAAAGTGGCTAACTCGGAGTTGGAAGACTAAAATGCCTGTAGAAAGAACTTGTATTATCTGCCGTAAAAAAGAAGAAAAGAAAACATTTTTCCGTCTTTGCCAGCGGGAAGAAAAATATTATTGGGATAAGACAGGAAAAGCGCAAGCCAGAGGATACTATGTTTGTCCTGAGAAAGAATGTCTTGGGCAACTTGCAAAACATAAAAAGATAAAAATGGAAATGCAGGATTTGTATGAAATGGGAAAAGAAATGGAAAAACGAGAAAAAAATTACATGAATGTTTTTCAAATTATGAAGCATTCCAATGCTTTGAGTTTTGGAATGAAAATGGTATTGGAAGAAATGGAACATACTCATTTACTCGTTTTGGCAACAGATATTTCCGAGAAATATGCAAGACAGTTACAGCAACAAGCAAGAGAAAAAAACATTCCTTTGAAGTATTTCGGAAAAAAGGAAGACTTGGGGAAGATCTTTGGAAAAGAGGAAGTGACTGTCATTGCCGTGAAGGATAAAAAGATGGCAAGAGGACTCGTAGATAAGATGAAATAAGGAGGTTAGCTATCGAATGAAATTAAGGGTACATGAACTCGCAAAAAAATATTCAGTAAAAAATAGAGAATTTTTAGAAATTTTAAATACCGAAATTGGGATTGAAGTGACTTCTCACCTGGCAAATTTAGATGAGGCACAAATAGAAAAGGTGGAAGAATATTATTCGAGGTTGAGCAAGGCAGAAGAAAAAGAAGAAAAGAAAGCTCCCAAAGCCAACAAGGGGAAAGAAAAACAACATAAAAAAAATATTCCTATCCTTTTGGAAGGAGAGGAGGAAGAAGTTGTTGAAGTTGTGGAACGAAAGAATAAAAAACACAAGAAGAAAAAAGGGAGAAGAACCGATTTTGTAGTAAAAACGGTGGAAGCAGGTCCTGCAGTGATTGAAGAAGACGGAATGAAAATTATCAAAGTAAAGGGAGAAATCACTTTGGGAGATTTTGCAGAACGATTGAAAGTAAATTCCGCAGAAATTATTAAAAAATTATTTTTAAAGGGACAGATGTTAACGATTAACAGTCCTTTGCCTTTTGAATTGGCAGAAGAATTGGCTATGGACTATGATGCTTTGGTGGAAAAAGAAGAAGAAGTGGAATTGGAATTTGGTGAAAAGTTCGACTTGGAAATTGAGGATAAGGCGGAAGATTTGGTGGAAAGACCTCCTGTGATTACAATTATGGGACATGTCGATCACGGAAAAACTTCCCTGTTGGATGCCATTCGAACAACCAATGTAGTAGGGGGAGAAGCAGGAGGAATTACCCAAAAAATTGGAGCGTATCAAGTCGAAAGAGATGGGAAGAAAATTACTTTCGTAGATACTCCGGGTCACGAAGCTTTTACGGATATGAGAGCCAGAGGAGCACAGGTAACGGATATTGCTATTTTGGTTGTAGCGGCGGATGACGGAGTTATGCCACAAACGATCGAAGCCATTTCTCATGCGAAAGCTGCAAAAGTACCTATTATTGTTGCCGTGAATAAAATTGATAAACCCGAAGCGAATCCGATGAGAGTCAAACAAGAATTGATGGAACAAGGATTGGTTTCTGTTGAATGGGGTGGAGATGTTGAATTTGTAGAAGTGTCTGCCAAAAAGAAATTGAATTTGGATACTTTGTTGGATACGATCTTAATTACTTCTGAAATTTTGGAATTAAAAGCTAATTTTAAAAAGAGAGCCAAAGCGGTTGTTTTGGAATCCAAATTGGATCCGAAGGTAGGTCCGATTGCGGATATTTTAGTTCAAGAAGGAACTTTACGAATCGGGGATGTCATTGTTGCGGGAGAAGTACAAGGGAAGGTAAGAGCCTTAGTCAATGACAAGGGAGAGAGAGTGAAATCGGTAGAAGTTTCCCAACCGGTAGAAATCATTGGATTTAACCAAGTCCCTCAGGCAGGAGACACCATGTATGTGATTCAAAATGAACAACATGCGAAGAGAATTGTGGAAGAAGTGGCGAAGGAAAGGAAAATTGCGGAAACAACAAGAAAAACAATTTCTTTGGAAGCTCTTTCCGCTCAATTGGAACATGAAAATGTAAAAGAGTTGAATTTGGTATTAAGAGCGGACTCCAGAGGTTCTGTGGAAGCCTTGCGGGATTCTTTGATGAAACTTTCGAATGGAGAAGTGGCGGTCAATATTATTCAAGCGGCAGCGGGAGCTATTACGGAAAGTGATATTAAATTGGCGTCCGCCTCCAATGCAATTATCATCGGATTTAATGTCAGACCGACAACGAAAGCTCTTCGAGAAGCGGAACTTGCCAATGTGGAAATTCGAACTTCCAGAATCATTTATCATATTACGGAAGACATTGAAAAAGCATTATCAGGAATGTTGGAACCGGAATACAAGGAAGTTTATCTTGGAAGAATTGAAATTAAAAAAGTATATCGAATTTCAAAAGTTGGAAATATTGCAGGATGTATTGTAGTCGACGGAAAGGTGAAGAATGATTCGAATATTCGTATTTTAAGAAATAATATTGTCATTTTTGAAGGAAAACTTTCCTCCTTGAAGAGATTTAAAGATGACGCGAAAGAAGTGGTTGTAGGACAAGAATGTGGATTGGGAATAGAAAACTTCAACGATATCAAAGAGGGAGATATTGTCGAAGCTTTTGATATGCAGGAAGTAAAAAGAAGCCTGTAGAAAGAGAGGGAGAGCATGAAAAGACAAAGATTAGCAGGAATTGAAAAAGAAATTTCAAGAGTCATCTCTTCTGTCTTATTGAATGAAATTAAAAATCCTAATATTCGAGGTTTGGTTTCCGTGACTAAAGTAAGAGTCACAGAGGATTTAAAATTTGCGGATACTTATTTTAGTATTATGCCTCCGATTGCTTCTGAAGGACAAAAGACAATAGAGCGAGAAAAAATATTGGAAGCTTTGGAAGAAGTACGAGGATTTTTACGAAAAAGAATTGCAGAAGAAATCAACTTGCGATTTATTCCTGAAATTCGAGTAAAATTGGATGATTCCATTGAGCATGCGATTCATATCACGAAATTATTGAATGATTTAAAAGGATCGTGATGGCATGAAAGGGTATAATTCAGAGAAACTATTAACAACTCTTTTGAAAAACAGAGGGATTCAAGACTTTTCAAAGCTTCATGAATTTATAAACCCTAGTGTTTCTTCTTTTCGAAACCCTTTTTTGTTTGAAAATATGGAAACAGTTGTTTCGATGTTGGAGAGAGCAAAACAGAATAGAACTCGAATTTGTATTTATGGAGATTATGATGTCGACGGGATTACAGGAACCGCTTTTTTGGTCAAGGTGTTTCGTCAAATCGGAATGGATGTTGTGTACTATATTCCGAGTCGGGAGGAAGAAGGCTATGGACTGACCAAAAAGAACATAGACTTCTTATATGAAAAACGAGTAAGGCTTGTGATCACCGTAGACACAGGATACAATTCCTTGGAAGATATCGCTTATGCGAGAGCAAAAGGAATGGAGGTTATCATTAGTGATCATCATAAGACGGTTCGAGAAGCAGGAGATGAGGATATTTTATTTTTAAATCCCAAGTTAAGTCAGAGCTACGAATTTAAGTTTTTATCGGGAGCGGGAGTAGCACTTAAAATTGCTCAGGCTTTTTATCAAAAATTAAGCTTGGATTTGGACGGGCTATATCAATATTTGGACATTGTTATGATAGGAACCATTGCCGATGTTGTTCCTATGGTGGATGAAAATAGAATTATTATCAAAAACGGATTAAAAGTTTTACAAAAAACAAAGGTAAAAGGCTTGGCTTATCTATTAAAATATTTAAAGTTTGGAGATAAAAATATCAATACGACCGATGTCAGCTACTATATTTCTCCCTTAATCAATTCTTTAGGTAGGGTCGGAACTTCCAGAATGGCGGCAGATTTCTTTATTAAAGAGGATGATTTTGAAATTTATAATATTATCGAAGAAATGAAGAAATTGAATAAAAGACGAAGAGAATTGGAAAAAAATATTTATGATGATGCTATCCGTGCCATTGAGAAAGCAGGAAAAAAAAGACTGTCTTGTATTTTTTTATCAAGTCGGCGTTGGCATCCGGGTGTGATAGGAGTCGTGTCTTCTCGACTGAGTTTAAAATTTCAAGTCCCCGTTGTACTGATTGCCTTAGAGGGAAAGTTGGGAAAGGCTTCCTGCAGAAGCATAAAAAATGTCAGCATTTATAATGTTTTGGAAGAAGTCAAAGAAGAGTTGGTTCGCTATGGTGGACATGATTTGGCTGCGGGATTTACCATTGAAGAGGAGAAAATTGAAAAAGTAAAACGATATTTTATGGAGAGTTTCTCTAAAAAAACAAGAAATGTTGAGGAAAAGAAAAAATATAATATTGATATGGAGTTGCCGTTAGAAGTTGTTGGGGAAAGCCTATTACAAGATATTGAAAAGATAAGTCCTTTCGGTTCTGAAAATCCGCATCCTTTGTTTTTGGAAAAAAATTTAAGTTTTCGAGAAATTCGAAAGTTTGGAGTGGATCAGAGACATTTCAACGGGATTTTAGTAAAGGAGGGAAAAGAGTACCCGGCAGTAGGCTTTGATTTAGGACATCGTATTCACTTGGATACCTATTTGGCACAAAGCTTTGATATTGTTTACTATCCTGAAAAAGTAAATCTTCATGGAGAGAAGATGATTCAAATCAGGATTAAAGATATAATAATTAAAGATGAATTTTATGATATATTCATCAAATCATAAGGAGGATAACATGAAGTACGAAGTAAAGAAATTAGAACAATCAGCAGTAGCGATTTCTATGAAATTGGAAGGATCGGAGTTCTTACCAATTCGAGATAAAGTTGTTGCAAAAATAGGAAAGGAAGTAGAAATCAAGGGATTTCGAAAAGGACATGCACCTGCGGATGCGGTCTTAGCACAATATAAGGATGCCGTTATGGATGAAGTGACACAGGAAGTTGTAAATTCCAATATGGAAACAATCATTCGAGAGAAAGAAATTGCTCCGATCAGCACTATTAAAAATCCGAAAGTAACGATGAAAGATAGCAGTTTTGAAATGGATTTTGAAATTGATGTATATCCGGAAATTAAATTGGGAGAATATAAAGGAATTTCTGCGGAAAAAGAAAGTTTTGAATTCAAAGAGGAAATGTTGACACAAAGAATGGAAAATATGAGAAACAGCAAGGCGAAATTAGTAGATTGCCCTGAAGATCATAAAGCAGAGATGGGAGATACTGTTAACTTGGCCTTTGAGGGATTTATTGACGGAGTTCCTTTTGAAGGAGGAAAATCGGATTCCCATCAATTAAAATTAGGAAGTAAATCTTTTATTGATACTTTTGAAGAGCAATTAGTAGGATATGTAAAAGGACAAGAAGGAGAAGTCAAGGTAAACTTTCCGGAAGAGTACCATGCAGCGGAATTGGCAGGAAAGCCGGCTGTGTTTAAAGTAAAAATCAATGCAATTCAAGTAATGGAAACTCCTGAAATGAATGATGAATTGGCAAAAGAATTAGGATTTGAATCATTGGAGGATTTAAAAACGAAAACGACAGAAAATATCATTGCAGAAGGAACGCAAAGAGCGGAAGATGAATACTTAGGAAAATTGATTTTAAAAGTAGTAGAAGCATCTGAATTTGAAGTACCGGTTTCTATGATTCAACAAGAAATCCAAAATGAAATGAGAAGATTTGAACAACAATTGCAACAACAAGGATTATCTTTGGATATGTATATGCAAATGATGGGTGGAGATAAAAAAGCTTTTGAAGAACAAATCAAGCCTATGGTAGAGCCGAGAATTAAAAATGACTTAGTACTTGCAGAAATTGCCAGAAATGAAAAGATTGAAGCAACCGAGGAAGATATTACTGAAAAAATGGCAGAAGTGGCTAAAATGTATGGAATGGAAGTAGCTAAAATGGAAGAAGAATTGAAAACTCATAACCAATTGGATGCTTTCAAATATTCTGTAAAAGCGGAAATCGTCATGAAAAAAACAATTGATTTCATCAAAGCGGAAGCAAAATAAGAAGGAAAAATATAGCTTTGTGCTCCTCCACCTTGGAGTAGAGGAGTACAAACTTTTTTACTATTTTTAAATGAAGAAGAAAAAAGAGCTCCCGGGGATAGATTTTTTCTTATTTATTTAAATTAGGAGGTAAATTTATGTATAATCCAACAGTCATAGACAATGATGGAAGACAGGAAAGACATTTTGATATTTTTTCCAGACTTCTTCGAGATAGAATTATTTTTTTGGGAACCGAAGTAAATGATCAGGTAGCGGCCTCTTTGGTGGCACAACTTTTATATTTGGAAGCGGAAGACCCTACGAAGGATATTATTTTATATATCAACAGTCCGGGAGGTTCCGTATCGGCAGGCTTGGCTATTTATGACACGATGAATTATGTAAAACCGGATATTCAAACGGTATGTATCGGGCAGGCAGCCAGCATGGGAGCTTTTCTATTGGCGGCAGGAACCAAAGGAAAACGTTTTGCCTTAGAAAATTCCAGAATTATGATACATCAACCTTTGGGAGGAACTGGTTCCGGCTATCATCAAGCGACGGATGTTCAAATTATTGCAAAAGAACTTCAGGCAACCAAAGAAAAATTAGCCGGTATTATTGCAAAAAATACAGGAAAGAGTAAAGAAGAAGTATTGGAAGACACGGAAAGAGATAACTATTTGACAGCAGAAGAAGCTGTGAAATACGGTCTGATTGATATGGTTATGAAAGCACGATAGGAGGAAAGATGAAAGACAAAAAATTAGAACATTGTTCCTTTTGTGGAAAAACAGAGAACGAAGTCGCTAAGTTATTTGCTGGACGGGACGGCTCTTTAATCTGTGATGAGTGTATCGATCAATGTTATAATATGCTGATGATGGATGAAAATCATGGAATATTATTGGAGGAGGATGAAGAATATCTTCCTACGGGAGATACGATTCAGATTCATCAAATGGAGATATTGAAACCGGAAGAAATCAAAGAAAAACTGGATGATTATGTCATAGGACAGGAAAGAGCGAAAAAAATCTTGGCAGTGGCAGTGTATAATCATTACAAGAGATTATTGTACAAGGAAAAACAAGAAAAAAAGAAGGGAAAAGATAACAATGAAGTGGAACTTCAAAAGTCGAACGTATTATTGATAGGTCCTACAGGTTCCGGAAAGACATTGTTGGCTCAAACTTTGGCAAGAATTTTGAAAGTTCCTTTTGCCATTGCCGATGCCACAACCTTAACAGAAGCAGGGTATGTCGGAGATGATGTGGAAAATGTATTGGTACGTTTGATTCAGGCTGCCGACTACAACATTGAAAACGCAGAAAAAGGAATTATCTATATCGATGAATTCGATAAGATTGCGAGAAAATCGGAAAATGTATCTATCACGAGAGATGTTTCCGGAGAGGGAGTTCAGCAGGCACTTCTAAAAATTATAGAAGGAACTCTTTCACAAGTGCCACCGGAAGGAGGAAGAAAACATCCCAATCAGCCTTTGATCGAAATTGATACGAGCAATATTTTATTTATTGTAGGGGGAGCTTTTGAAGGATTGGGAAAAGTGATTCAAGGTCGGCTTCACAAGAAAACCTTAGGTTTTGGGGCGGATATTCAAGCACCGAAAGAACAGATGAGGGAAGGAGAATTTTTAAGTCAGGTTCTTCCGGAAGATATTACAAAACGAGGAATTATTCCTGAATTAGTAGGACGACTTCCCATCATTGCAAACTTGGAGGATTTGGATGAAAAAGCATTTATCAATATTTTGACCAAACCGAAAAATGCCATTGTCAAACAATATCAAAAACTATTCCAAATGGAAGGAGTAGAGCTGGAATTTACAGAAGAAGCTCTGGAGGAAGTCGCTCATTTGGCAATGAGTCGAAAAATTGGAGCAAGAGGGTTGCGATCCATTTTAGAGAATACAATGTTGGAAATGATGTATCGTCTACCATCGGATTCGAGTATTCAAAAGGTCATTTTAGGAAAAGATGCTGTATTGGACCACAATAAAGTGGAAATTATACGGAATTAAGGAGGAATTATGGAAAGAACGTCATTTTTACCGACGAGAGATTTAATCATTTTTCCGGGAGTTGTCATTCCTATCTACATAGGAAGAAAGGATAGTTTAACAACGTTGGAAGAAGCGGTTAAAAATAAAAATAAATTAATTTTAGGATTACAAAAAGATCCGAATGTGGAAGAACCGGATTTGGACAAGGGAATTTATAAGGTAGGAATTTTAGTTTCTATTTTACAAGTGATTAAAATGCCGAATAATAATATTAAAGTTTTGGTAGAGGGAGAAAGCCGAGTGAAGATTTCCAAGGTTACTTTAACCAATGGACATTATGAGGCGGAATATAGCCCCGTACGAGAATTGGGAAAAAAATCAAAAGAAACGGAAGCTGTTTTCCGAAAAGTTTTTTCCTATTTTGAAAAATATCTTTCTTTTGCAGGAAAAAGTGCGGCAGAATTATTAGTCACTTTAAAAAATAATAAAGATTTCAGTATTTCTTTTGATATTATTGCGGCTAATTTACCGATTACAACGGATTTAAAACAAGAATTGGTAGAAATTTTCAACATTCGGGATCGAGGTTATCGACTGTTGGATATTTTGAGCAATGAGATGGAAATTGTCAGTCTGGAAAAGAAAATTGATGACAAAGTGAAGTCGAAGATGAACGAAGCTCAGAAGGCATACTATTTGAAAGAAAAAATTTCCGCTTTAAAAGAAGAATTGGGAGATTATTCTCAAGATGACGATATATTGGAACTTGTAGATAAATTGAAAGAGGCAAATCTTCCGGCAGAAGTTCAAAAGAAAATGGAAAGTGAAGTGAAGAAATTGTCAAAAATGCAACCATTTTCTGCGGAATCTTCCGTAACTCGAAATTATATTGAAACAGTCTTGGACTTGCCTTGGAATCATACAACGGAAGATATTTTGGATATAAAAACTTCTTCCGCTATTTTGGAAAGAGATCACTATGGTTTAAAAGAACCGAAAACAAAAGTTTTGGATTATTTGGCGGTGAAAAAATTGAATCCGGAAGCAAAGGGAAGCATTTTATGTCTTGTAGGACCTCCCGGAGTGGGAAAAACATCTTTGGTAAAATCCATTGCGGATTCTATGGGACGAGCCTTTGTAAGAGTTTCTTTAGGAGGAGTTCGGGATGAGGCGGAAATCAGAGGACATCGAAGAACTTATGTGGGTTCTATGCCCGGAAAAATTATGAAAGCTTTGAAAGAAGCAGGAACCAATAATCCGGTTATTTTATTGGATGAAATTGATAAGATGTCCAGTGATATCAAAGGAGATCCGGCTTCCGCTATGTTGGAAGTGTTGGATCCGGAACAAAACAAATCTTTTGAGGATCATTTCATTGATATGCCCTTTGACTTATCAAAGGTATTTTTTGTAGCAACTGCAAACAGTTTGTATCCGGTCAGTCGTCCTTTGATTGACAGAATGGAAATTGTGGAATTGGATTCTTACACGGAGTATGAAAAATTACATATTGCAAAACAATATCTTATCAAACAGGCTCGAAAAGAAAACGGTTTGGAAAAAATTTCTTTGAGTATCACGGACAAAGCGATCTCCAGAATTATCAACGAATATACGGCGGAACCGGGAGTTCGTAATTTAAAAAGACAAATTATTAAGTTATGTCGAAAATTGGCGAGAATTGTTGTGGAAGAAGAAAAAGAAAGCATTAAGATTGGAGTGAAAGATTTAGAAAGCTATCTTGGAAAGCCAATCTATCGAAAAGAAATGAGAAGAAAAGAAGAAACTCGTATCGGTTCTGTAAACGGATTGGGAGTTACCTCCGTAGGAGGCTGCACCTTACCGGTACAGGCGGTTACCGTTCCCGGAAAAGGTGGTTTGAGTGTTACCGGAAAATTGGGAGAGGTTATGAAGGAGTCTGTAGAAGTTGCTTTTAACTATGTAAAATCAAATCTGGAGCATTATGTTCCCTATGATAAGGAATTTTTTACGAAAAAAAATATCCATATTCACTTCCCGGATGGAGCAACTCCGAAAGATGGACCTTCTGCAGGAATTGCGATTACCACTGCGATTATTTCCGTTCTTTGCAATCGAGAAATTCGCCAAGATGTGGCGATGACCGGAGAAGTTTCTCTGTTGGGAGATGTTCTGCCGATTGGCGGAGTAAAAGAGAAAGTCTTGGGAGCACATCGGGGAGGAATTCGAGAAGTTATCATTCCGGACGGAAATGCAAGAGATCGGGAAGACATTCCGGAGGAAATCAAAGGAGAAATGAAAATTCATATCGCAAAGACCTATGCAGATGTTGAAAAAATAATATTTGCAGATAAGAAATAAAAGGAGAACTTATGAGAATCAAAAGAGCTGATTATTTAAAGTCGGCGGTTTATGAGAAAGATTATCCTGAAAGATTGAACAGTGTCGAATTTGCTTTTGTAGGGAGGTCCAATGTCGGAAAATCTTCCTTGATTAACAGCTTAACTTCCCGAACAAAATTGGCAAGAACAAGTAAAACTCCGGGAAGAACACAACTGATTAACTTTTTCCTCATCAATCAGGAATTCTATATTGTAGATTTACCGGGATATGGGTTTGCTAAGGTTCCCAAAGCAATGAAAAAAGAATGGGGTTCCACCATTGAACGATATATTATCAGTGCAAGAACAAAATTGGTCTTTGTCCTTTTAGATATTCGAAGAATTCCAAGTGAAGAGGATATGGAGATGTTACGTTGGTTGGATTTTCATAATCTTCCTTTTAAAATTATTTTTACCAAAACAGATAAAATTTCAAATAACGAGAAATTTCGTTTGTTAAAAGAGATTCGAAAGAAGATAGAGTTTCATAATGAAGATGTATTTTTCTATTCCTCTCTTTCTCATAAAGGGAGGGAAGAAGTACTTCAATTTATGGAAGATACATTAAAAGAAGCAGGAGGAAACGTAGATGAAGGAATTGAGTAAAACATATTCTCCCAAAGAAATTGAAAGCAAATGGTATCCAATTTGGGAAGAAAAAAAATATTTTGCAGGAACATTGGAAGAGGGAAAGGAAAATTATTCGATTGTCATCCCACCTCCTAATGTCACGGGAATTTTACATATGGGGCATGTTTTAAATAATTCCATTCAAGATACTTTGGTTCGTTACCAAAGAATGACAGGAAAAAATACTCTATGGTTACCGGGATGTGATCATGCGGGGATTGCAACTCAAAACAAGGTGGAACGAAAGTTAAAAGAGGAAGGCTTAACAAAAGAAGACTTGGGAAGAGAAGAATTTCTAAGACGAACCTGGGAATGGAAAGAGGAACACGGAGGAATTATCACCACTCAACTTCGAAAATTAGGAGCTTCTTTGGATTGGGATCGAGAACGTTTTACGATGGATGAAGGACTCTCTCATGCAGTGCGAAAAATCTTTGTGGATTTATATCGAGACGGATTGATTTATCAAGGAGAATACATGGTAAACTGGTGCCCATCCTGCGGGACGGCTTTGGCGGATGACGAAGTGGATCATGAAGAAAGTCATGGACATCTGTGGCACTTAAAATATCTGGTAAAAGGCAGCGATGAATTTATTATTATTGCAACTTCCAGACCGGAAACCATGCTGGCCGATGTGGCGGTAGCCGTACATCCGGAAGATGAAAGATATCGACATTTGATTGGAAAGATGTTGATATTACCATTGGTAGGAAGAGAAATTCCTGTGATTGCAGATGAGTATGTAGATAGAGAATTTGGAACGGGAGCCTTAAAAATCACTCCGGCTCATGACCCGAATGATTTTGTCTTAGGACAAAAATATCACTTGCCAATTTATAATATGATGACAGCAGATGGAAAAGTTTCCGAAGAATATCCCGAATATGCTGGTTTAGATCGCTTTGAAGCGAGAAAAGCCATAGTAAAGGAATTGGAAGAGAGTGGAGTTCTTGTAAAAATAGAGGAATTAAATCATAATGTAGGACAATGTTATCGTTGCAGTACTGTGGTAGAGCCAAGAGTATCAAAACAATGGTTCGTCAAAACAAAACCTTTGGCGGAAAAAGCAATCGACGTAGTTCGAAACGGTCAAGTAAAAATTATGCCAAAACGAATGGAGAAAATCTATTATAGTTGGATGGAAAATATCCGAGATTGGTGTATTTCAAGACAACTTTGGTGGGGACATAGAATTCCTGCTTGGTACGGACCGGATGAACATATATTTGTTGCTATGGATGAAACGGAAGCCTTGTCACAGGCAAAACTGCACTATGGAAAAGAAGTGGAATTAAGACAGGAAGAAGATGTATTGGATACTTGGTTTTCTTCTGCACTTTGGCCTTTCTCCACGATGGGTTGGCCTGAAAAAACAAAAGAATTGGAATTGTATTATCCGACTTCCACTTTAGTAACGGGAGCCGATATTATTTTCTTCTGGGTGGCTCGTATGATTATGTTCGGACTCTATGAAATGAAGGATATTCCATTCCGAAATGTATTTTTTCATGGAATTGTTCGAGATGATTTGGGAAGAAAAATGTCAAAATCTTTAGGAAATTCTCCGGATCCGTTGGACTTAATTGAGCAATATGGAGCAGATGCGATTCGCTTCTCGATGATTTACAATACTTCACAAGGGCAGGATGTTCGTTTCTCTGAAAAATTATTGGAAATGGGAAGAAACTTCGCCAATAAAATTTGGAATGCTTCTCGTTTTGTGATGATGAATTTGGAGGATTTCGACATCAATACTTTTGATGAAAAAGAAGTAAAATATGAATTGGTGGATGAATGGATTCTTTCCAGATTACAAGAAACGGCAAAGGCAGTGGAAACAAGACTTTCTAATTTTCAATTGGATGAGGCTGCAAAAGCGGTCTATGAATTTTTAAGAGGAGATTTCTGTGATTGGTATGTAGAAATTGCAAAAATTCGTTTGTACAATTTGGAGGATGTACAAAGCAAGAGAACGGCTCAATATGTATTGTGGTCTATGTTGGAAGCGGGACTTCGATTGCTGCATCCGTTTATGCCATATATTTCGGAAGAAATTTGGCAAAGTATTAAAAAGGAAAATGCGGGAGAAACGATTGTTCTTGCAGAATATCCGAAGTTTGAAGCGGAAAAATATCATCAAGACTTGGAAGAAGATTTTGCTTATATCCAAGAAGTCGTTTCCTCTTTACGAAATATTCGAGCGGAAATGGGAATTTCTCCGGCAAAGGAAGCAAAAGTAATCATTCGGAGCGAAGATGACAGGGAATTGGAAGTGTTGGAAAGAAATAAGGCCTTTTTACAACAGCTTGCCAAAATTTCAGATTTATCTTACGGAAAAGAAATGGAGAAACCTGCAGGCAGTGCTTTTCGAGTAGCCAGAAATTCTGTTGCCTATATGATCTTGGCAGATTTAATTGATAAGGAAGCGGAAGTGAAAAAAATTCAGGATCAAATTGCAAAAGTACAAAAAGAGTTAGACAAAGTCAATGCAAAATTAGCAAATGAAAAATTCGTTTCCAAGGCTCCGACAGAAATTTTAGAACGAGAAAAGAGAATTCAAAAAGAGTATCAAGACAAAATGTATAAATTAGTGGAAAACTTAAAGAACTTTATGATATAATAGATATATACAATCTATCTTATCAATGAAAGGGCGTGGTTTGTTTTGGATCTACACTACTTGGAAATTTTTTATGAAGTAGCAAAAGCAAAGAGTTTTACGAAAGCTGCGAGCGAATTGTACATCAATCAATCCGCAGTTTCTATTCAAGTAAAAAAATTTGAAGAAATCCTAAATACAAAGCTTTTTGATCGAAGCTCAAAAAAGATTAAATTGACCTACACGGGAGAAGCTTTGTATAAAATGGCGGAAGAGATTTTCGAAAAAGTAAAACGAGCGGAAAAAGAAATTTCTAAAATCATTGATTTGGATAGGGCAAGACTTTCCATTGGAGCCTCCCCGGTCATTGCGGAGCCTTTATTACCTCGACTTATGAAAGGGTTCAGCAAGGCACATGAAGAAATTGAATATGATTTGCAGGTATCGGAAAAAGAAAATTTACTTCGTATGTTAAAAGAGGGAGATTTGGACGTATTGATTATTGACGAAGAAAGAATCAATAATCCAAATTTGGAAGTTCTTACGATTGAGAGAGTTCCATATGTATTGGTGAGTAAAAAAGAGTATACAAATATTCAAGAAGTTGCAAAAGATCCTTTGATTACAAGAAAGTATGTTCCGAATAACAATCAGGCGATATCCATTTTGGAGGAAAAATATCGGATTATCTTTGAGGAAAAAATACCGGTGTTCGGAAATTTATCCGTCATCAAAGGAATGGTAAATGAGGAGATTGCAAATGCCATTTTACCCTATTATGCCGTATATAAGGAAATTCAAAATGGGGAATATAAGACGGTATATAAGATTACGGAGGTAAAAGATGCCTATCAGGTGGTCATTACCAAAGATAAGAAAGGATTAATTCAAATTATTAAGTTTTTAAACTTTATTCAGGATTATCGTTTACAATACTAGGAAGGAGTTGCTTATGCAATTACTGGATTCTTACAAAACAGAGTTGGCTTTATTGAAACAATTTATAGAGGAAGAAGAAAAAAGAGGGGAAACGGAAAGAGTCGCAAAGACTTTGGCGGAAGTATTTCAAAACAAAGGAAAGGTACTCATCTGTGGAAACGGGGGAAGCAACTGTGATGCAATGCATTTCGCAGAAGAATTTACAGGACGTTTTCGAAAGGAAAGACCGGCATTACCGGCAATTTCTTTATCGGATTCCTCGCATATTACCTGTGTGGGAAATGATTACGGTTTTGACTATATTTTTTCCAAAGGGGTAGAAGCTTACGGGCAGGAGGGAGATTTTTTTATTGGAATTTCTACCAGCGGAAATTCTCCCAATGTAATAGAAGCTGTGAAAACGGCAAAGGAAAGAAAACTGAAAACTCTAGCTCTTCTTGGGAAAGACGGAGGAAAATTAAAGGGAATGTGTGATTATGAATTTATTATCCCCGGAGAAACTTCTGATAGAATTCAGGAGATACATATGATGATTTTACATATCATCATCGAGGGAGTAGAAAGGATTTTGTTTCCGGAAAATTATATGGTGTAAAGGAGATTGGCAGGTAAAAATATCTTGGTAATGAAAAATGAGGAGGAAGAAAATGAAAAAAGGGAAAGTAATTCTTGGCTTTATTTTGTTATCTAATATTTTGTTTGCACACGATCATATTTTATATACGCCGAAGCTGGATGTCAGTGGGGAAACGAAAGTTAGAATGAAAGCACTTTTAGCACATCCGGAAACCGGAAAAAAAGTAAAACCGGCAAGTATGTCTACGAATGACGAAGGAAAAACAAGCTTACCTGAAAAGTTTTTTGTGGTTCATAACAAACAAAAAACGGATTTAGCATCGAAAGTAACACTGGAAAAAGTCAGTTATGATGAAAAGGGAAATACAATTACCGCCTATGATTTTATTTATACAGATAAAGATGGGTTGAAAGGAAAAGGAAACTGGATATTCGTCATGGAAGGAAACACTCAGGCTCACGGTTGGAATTTGACTTCCACCATGAAAGTCATTGTGGCGAAAGACTACAGCGGTACTGACTTCGCAGATAGAGTAGCGGAAGGGAAAAATGAAATCATTCCTTTGACTTCTCCTGTAAAAGCATGGAAAGAAGGGGTATTTCGAGGAAAATTTGTGGATAAGGATGGAAATCCCGTTAAAAATGCTCCGGTGGATATTATGTTCATGAATGTTGACTTTGATGTAGAAGCAGGTATCTGGAAAGGTGGGGGAGAACTACCGAAAGTGCGTATGACTACCTTTACAGACGATAACGGGGTCTTTGCTTTCAGTCCTTTCAGAGCCGGGCAATGGTTCATAAAAGGAACAAAATCTTTTGACCGAGAGAAAAAAGTAGTATATGACGCTTCTCTGTTGGTAGAATTTGAATAATTAGAAGAAACAAACAAGTAAAAAAGATAAGTCCTCTTTTTAGGGCTTATCTTTTTTCTTTTCTGGGGAAATTTTATTTTACAAAAATATTAGAATTTATAATCAAATCCCATATAGTAATTTCTGCTTGGTGCAGGGTTATAAACCTTGTATATTGTATTCGGCTTAGCAGTAGTATAGCCCACGGAATCGTAATATTTTGCATTAAATAGATTTTTAATTCCGGCATAAATATGAAAATGATCATTGAATTTATAGTTTGCTCTTAAATTCACAATTGATTTTTTTCCTTCTTTTCCCAAGCTGTTTCGAGAGTCAATATATGCAGCGGCTTGATATTGATAGCTTGCTCCAATAGAGAATTTTTCATTAAAATCATAATCAGTCGACAGTACAAACTTATGTTTCGGAACATCAGGGATATATTTTCCTTCCGTTGCTTTTTGACCGGCAGTTTCCCCACTTTTTATGATTTTAGCATTTACAAAGGAATAGGATTCTGAAATTCTGAATTTTTCGAATTTTTGTTCCGCCTTCAAATCGAATCCGTATCTCTTTGTCTTTCCATAGTTGATGGTATTAAAATTGGAAAGATCATGGAAATGACTACCCAACCAAACTGTTTTTAATTCATTTGTGGTTTCACTATAATAAGCGGAAGCACTGACTATGGAATTTAGAATATAATCTCGTAAGCCGATTTCATAGGTATTACTTTTTTCGGATTTTGCATCACTGTTATAGGTTTGCCAGTTAATATTTTTTATGCTTTGTAAAGGAGCAGGAGTGTTGAAAGCTCTCTCATATTTTATATATACATTTCCTGCATCGGAATACAAATAATTAAGAGCTAAAGAAGCACCATAATTCTCCAGTTTTTTAGAAGTTTCTCCGCTTTTTAATCCGAAAGCTTTGGCGGCATCTCCTTGATATTTGGATTTTTCAAATCTCAATCCTTGTGAAAATTCAAGTTTTTCGAATTTTAATGTGTTCAAGGCAAAGCTTTCCAAGGTTTTTTTCTCTACTTTTATGTTGCTTAAAAACATGGTATGGTTGGTATAACCTGCACCGACAATAATGTTGTTACCATTTCCATAATTCCATTTATCTTTGATTTTTACTCCCGATCTGTTATCCTCCGCCTTTACAATTCTCGTTAATTTTGGAGTTTGTGATTTTGTTTTTATATCGGTTTTCAGTTTATAAGCATGGAAGCTAAGATCGTTGTTTTTTCCTACTCTTTTATGAAAATTGAAACTGTATTCATCCAACTTTCTATCAGTGGAACCTTTTTGTCCGGGAGCCATTCCGTTCTGTCTTCTGTCTTCCTGCACTTGCTTTTTGCTTAAACCGTTGTACTGTTTATACTCTGCTCTATATCCTCTGTATTTTAGAGCAACTGTGTCATTTTTATTGAAGTTATAAGCAATTCTGGCAGAAAAATAATCCGAATCGGAAGGAGAATTTCTTCTGTAGCCGTTTTTATCTTCATTGGAATAATCAAGAGCAAAGTCAAAGTTTCCTAAGCTGGTTCCTGCGGCAATATCGTATTTACGATCTCCAAAACTTCCATAACGATAGCCTATATTTCCAAAATTTCCTCGATGTTTTTTAGTAAGAATATTGATGACACCGCCTGCCGTTCCATTCCCATATAAAACAGCTCCTCCACCCGGAATGACTTCGATTCGTTCGATTTGATTCGGATTTACAGTATTTAAGGGAACTTTTCTATGAGAAGAATCCAGCATATTGACAGGCACACCGTCTATCATGACCTGAATGGTTGCTCTCGCTTTCGAGTATCCCTGTCCTCTCAAATCAATTTCAGGTTCGTATCCTTCTCGTATAGTGATTCCCGGAAGACTTGCCAAAATTTCAGAGAGACTTGCAAACCTTTTTTCCTGAATTTCTCTCGCAGTTATCACAAAGGGAGATGAGGTTGTACTTCTTATATTGGTCGCATAACCGGTATCAGAGTAAATGTCACTTGCCCCCAGATGGATTATTTCAGGATAAAGCAGATTGGAACAGGCAATCAAAGAAAATAGTAAGAATAATTTTTTCATGTTACTTGCTATGATAAAAGCTTTCTTTTTATCATATTGCCTCCTTTCAAGATTGCTGTTTCGTTGTTGCTGTTTTTGTGTATCTTTGTGAACTTTTTTCTTGATTTTCATAGAAAATGGATAGAATGAAAAAGTCCACAAGCAAATAATATCATAGTATACAAAAATAATCAATATTAAAAAAATTAGAAACAAAAAATATTTTATTGAATAATAAAAAAGAATAAAAATAGATGGTTTATTCTTTTTTGTATTAAAAATACTATAATATCTCATTCAATTTCATTGATTAATATGATATAATCTTCAAAAATATTTATTTATAAACTATAAAGAGAAGAAGATATGAAAAATGACAAATTTATAATTTTGACATTACTTTTTACTTTATTTCTTAATTTATCTATATTAGAAGCAAAAGAGAGAGCGGGTGAAAGGAGTGATAGAGACTCTTCTTTAAGACATTCAAATAGAAAAGAAAGAGAAAGAAGAGAAAAATTAGACTATGATGGTGAGACTTCGGGGCTCTTGCAGGTGCTGAAATTGGCAGCCACATAGGAGCTAGATTAGGCGATAGATAGGAAAGAAGAATGAATCAATATTCTCACGATAGACGGAATAATAGAAGAAATGCTTCTAATGCTTGGAAATGTAGTTTGATTGACGAACACTCCGGTTTCAAAAATTCCGTATATGCCGTCTATGGCTTGACAAATAAGAGGCAAAATAAGCCTCCTCAAAGAGCTTTCAGGTAATTTCCCTAGTCTCTTTTTTTATAAAGGGCTGAAATCGTCTCATATTTTTTTCGAAAAGTATGAATTTTAGAGGTATTTCGCCGTTCAGTATCCAAAACGGCAAAAAAAAGAAAAAATGGATTTCCATACATGCCGATTTTTCGAGGGAGCAGTTTTTGCTTCCTCTCTGAGCAACTCTCAGGGACTTTTCTTCTTTTTTTGTCAAAGTATACTGTTATTCCACCTAAGTGGCTCTATGGGAAGTTTTTATAAATATCTCTTCTTGTATCTGCTTTTTCCACAGAAATCAAAATAAGTGTATTTTTTTCTATGGAATAAATAACTCGGTACTTTCCTATCCTCATTCTATATAACTCTATCGGAGTTTGTAATCTCTTAATATCCACATTTGCATTTTCTTCCAAATAAAAAGCTTTCAAATTGGCAATGAATTTATTTTTTACTGCTTGATGTTGTTTAAAAAATTTGGAAGATTGCTTATTATACCGTATCTTAATCATAAGGCAATCTCTTCTTCCTCAACATATTCCAAGTCTTCTTTTGCCAAAGAATTCAATCCTTCCAGAATATCTTCTGTTTCCTCCTTAGTAGCGTAGGCTACTGTTTTCATTTTATAAAAAAAATCATTCTTTTTTTCTTCGATTTCTTTCTTTAAAGCTTTTCTTACAAAATCGGAAAAACTCATATTATAAATTTTAGATATTTCTAATATATCTTGAATTAACTTTTCTTCCATTTTAATAGTTTTTGTAATCATACTACCCCTCCTTTTTGTATTACCTATAATACATATATTACCATTTCTTCTTTTCTTTGTCAAGGAACAGAAGCTTTCCTATCTTCTTTAGTACTTATTCTCTTTTCACCATTGAGTGCCACTTTTGTACTCATCATGACATGGGAAGTAAAAAAAGAACCGCTTCCGAAGAAACGGTTCTCTTTATATGGTTGTAAAAATGAAAATCTATTTGGCTAATTCACAAATTTTGTTTCTTAGACATGAAATAAGTTGCTTCATTTCAGATTCTCCAAAAGAAGCAAGTTCTTTATCTAAATCTTGAAGAGAAGAGAGCAACTGTGTGATTTTTTCCTTTCCCAATAGAGAAATTGCTTTTTCATCTACTATATTTTGAATAAAATTTGTCATCGTTACCATCTCCTTTATATTGAATTTTTATATATATTTTATATTTATCTATATAAATTATAAATCTTTTAGAACAAAAAAGCAAGCTTTATTTTTTTATTTTTCCAAAACTTTATCTATGGAATAATCTATGCTATAATGTAACAAAATGAAAGCTTCATTACAATAAGGGAGGATATAATATGTTTGAGAAAACAGAAAAATGGTCTGGAGAAGAGGGGAAAAAAATATTTCCTTTTTCGGAAGACTATCGTCAATTTTTATCAAAGGTGAAAACCGAGAGAGAATTTGTAAAAGAGGGGATTGTCTTAGCGGAAAAGAACGGTTTTCGTGCGGCGGAAACTTTTAAACAATATCAGGCAGGGGATAAAATTTACTATGTTAACCGAAATAAAAATTTAGTGTTGGCTATCATCGGACAGGAAGATTTGGAACAGGGGATTCATTATGTGGTATCTCATATTGATTCCCCAAGATTGGATTTAAAAGCCAATCCCTTGTATGAGGAATTGGATTTGGCGTATATGAGAACTCACTACTACGGAGGAATTAAAAAATATCAATGGGCTTCGATACCTTTAGCGTTGCATGGAGTGGTAGCTTTGGAGTCCGGGGAAGTGGTTGAGATTTCTTTAGGAGAAGAGGAGGAAGAACCGGTCTTTACGATTCCGGATTTGTTACCGCATTTGGCTGGAAAGTATCAAGGAGAACGAAAAACAGGGGAAGTGATACAGGGGGAAGAGCTTCAAATTTTAGTGGGAAGCATTCCGACCAAAGTAGAAAATAAAGAAGTAAAAGATACAATTAAACAAAATATTTTAGATATTTTGAAACGGAATTATGGAATGGAAGAAGAAGATTTTATATCGGCGGAACTGGAATTGGTTCCTGCAGGAAAGGCGAGAGATATCGGCTTTGATAAATCCATGATAGGTGCTTATGGACAGGATGACAGGGTTTGTGCCTATACTTCTTTGCGGGCTATTTTGGAAATTACGAATATTCCTGTGAAAACTGCGGTTTGTTTTTTAGCGGATAAAGAAGAAATCGGTTCGACAGGAAGTACAGGATTGCAATCGGATTTCTTAAATTATTTTACCGGAGATATGTTGGAAAAAACAAAGGGGAAGTTCCATGAAATGATGTTACGGAGAACTTTGTGGAATTCAAGAGCTTTGTCTTCCGATGTCAATGTGGCAATGGATCCTATTTTTAAGGGAGTACACGATGCTCAAAATGCTGCAAAAGTAGGAAGCGGAGTGGTTCTTACAAAATATACGGGAGCAAGAGGAAAAAGTGGAACCAATGATGCGGATGCGGAGTACGTTGCCTATATCCGAAAGATTTTAAATGAGGGAGAGGTTTGTTGGCAAACAGGAATGTTAGGAAAAGTGGATGAAGGTGGAGGAGGAACTGTAGCCATGTTCTTAGCACATTTAGGAATTAACACGATTGATATTGGACCCGGATTACTTGCCATGCACTCACCTTTTGAAGTGGCTTCCAAATTTGATATTTATCATACCTATAAGGCATATAAAGTGTTTTATCAAGCAAAGTAGGAGTTTCTTATGAGATATTATATAAAATACATTTCTCCGGTAGCGGATTTGTATTTGGTGGAAGAAAGAGGACAGCTTGTTGAAATTTCTTTTCATCAATTGGAACACCGGGAAGAGATGGAAGAAAAAAGAACGGAATTGTTGGAAGAAGCGGAAAGACAACTGCAAGAATATTTTGCAGGAAGATTGCAACATTTTGACTTGCCTTTGCATCCGCAGGGAACCGAATTTCAAAAGAAAGTATGGAAGGCTCTTATGAGCATTCCTTACGGAGAAACCAGAAGTTATGGAGAAATTGCAAAACAGATAGGAAAGGAAAAGGCAGTTCGAGCAGTCGGAGGGGCAAATCATGTCAATCCCATTTCGATTGTGATTCCCTGTCATCGTGTGATTGGAAAAAATGGAAGTCTAACGGGGTATGGGGGAGGCTTGAAGATAAAAGAAACATTATTGACATTGGAAAGGAAAAAATCATGAAAAAAAGAGTCGCAGTTATCAGTGCTATTTTAGAAAATGCGATAGAACATCAGGCGGAATTTAATGAAGTGATTGCAAGATTTCAAAAAAATATTCATGGAAGAATGGGAATTCCTTTTCATCAAGAGGGAATTTCCGTAGTGTCCATTACCATGATAGGGACTATGGATGAAATCAATGCTTTTACCGGAAAATTAGGAAGTATAGAGTCCGTACAGGTCAAGACAGCCATTTCCAAAAAAGAAATTGAGGAATTATGTTAGTACGACAATATATTGATGAATTATATGAAAAAAATGATTTAGAAGAAGAAAAATTGCTATATATTTTGGATCATATTCAGGAACAAGAGATTGCTTATTTGCAGAAAAAGGCATTGCAAACGAAAGAAAAATATTACGGAAAAAAGATTTATTTGCGGGCTTTGATTGAATTTACCAATTATTGTAAGAGAGAATGTCGTTATTGCGGAATTAACCGATATAATCAAAAAGTGGAACGCTATCGTCTTTCAGAAGAAGAGATTTTAAAAACTTGTGAAAAAGCGAAAGAATTAGGTTTTCATACCTTTGTGTTACAAGGAGGGGAAGATGTTTATTTTCAAGATGAACTTCTTGTACCTTTAGTGAAGAAGATAAAGAAAAAATATCCGGACTTTGCTCTAACCTTATCTGTGGGAGAACGTTCCCGTAAAAGTTATCAGCTCTTAAAAGAAGCCGGTGTGGATCGCTTTCTTTTAAGACATGAGACCATTGTTCCGGAAATTTATAAAGCATTGCATCCCCAATCGGAGCTTCGGACAAGAGTAGAATGTCTGGAACATTTAAAGAGTTTAGGATATCAGATTGGAGCAGGCTTTATGGTGGGATTACCTGCCTATGAAAATAAAGATTATGTGAAAGACTTATTATTTTTAAAGAGATTATCTCCACATATGACGGGAATCGGACCTTTTATTCCACATCACGATACGGAATTGGGAAATGAAAAAGCAGGAAGTGTGGAAAAAACGATTCTTATTTTGGCTTTGCTTCGTTTGTTGTTGCCAAAAGTTTTACTTCCTGCTACAACCGCTTTAGGAACAGTGAGTGAGGATGGAAGATTACGAGGGTTTGCTTCGGGAGCCAATGTGGTAATGCCGAACATTACTCCTGTTGAATTTCGAGAAAAATATACTTTGTACAATGGGAAAAAGAATACGGGAGAAGAAGCTGCCGAAGGATTACGGCAAACTTGTGACATGATTGAAAAAAATGGTTATGAAGTAGATATGGGTCGAGGAGACTCCAAAGTAAGATACTAATAGAGAAGGGGAAAGCCCTAATCTAAAAGGAGATGAAAGGAAGTATGGAACAAAAGAAGGAACACATGAAGGTAAATCGAGAAGAAATTTTTCGATTGTTGGAAGAGGGAAAAAAGGTAACAAGGGAGCAAATCTCGGATATTTTGGATCGGGCAAGGCGAAAAGAAAAAATAACCCATTTGGATATCGCCAGATTATTGTATATAGAAGATAAGGATTTAATCCAAGAAATGTTTGAGGTTGCGGGGAAGATAAAACGAGATGTTTATGGCAACCGAGTAGTGCTGTTTGCTCCTCTCTATGTTAGCGATTTTTGTGTGAATAATTGTGTTTATTGCGGCTATAAGAAGGAAAATCATTTTCATCGAAGAAAATTAACGATGGATGAAGTTCGAAAAGAAGTTATGATTTTGGAAGAAATGGGGCATAAGCGATTGGCATTGGAGGCAGGAGAAGATCCTGTGAATTGTGATATAGAATATATTTTGGACTGTATTGATACTATTTATGATACCTATAATAAGAATGGGAAAATTCGTAGAATCAATGTGAATATTGCTGCGACTACGGTCGAAAATTATCGAAGACTACAAGAAAAAGGAATTGGAACCTATATTTTATTTCAAGAAACTTTTGATGAAGAGGTGTATCGGAAGGTACATCCGAATTGTATCAAGGGAAATTACGACTATCATACCACCGCTTTTGACAGAGCCATGGAGGCGGGAATTGAAGATGTAGGAGCCGGCGTATTATTCGGCTTGGCAGATCCCCGCTTTGAAGTCTTGGCTCTTATGATGCAGAATGAACATTTGGAAAAGAGATTTGGAGTCGGCTTTCATACAATTTCCGTTCCGAGATTACGTCCGGCGGAGGGAGTGAATTTAAAAACCTTTCCTCATTTATTGGATGACGAAATGTTTAAAAAGATTGTTACGATTATTCGAATCGCAGTTCCTTATACCGGAATGATTTTATCCACCAGAGAAAGTGCCGAGATGAGAGAAATTTTATTGAAATATGGAATTTCTCAAGTGAGTGCAGGTTCCTGTACCGGCGTGGGAGGGTATGAGGAACATATTCAAGAGAAACAAGTCAATCAGTTTCAATTGGCAGATGAACGAAGTCCCAGACAGGTCATTGAAGATTTAATGGAGGCAGGCTATATTCCAAGTTATTGTACTTCCTGTTATCGAACCGGCAGGGTGGGAGAAAAATTTATGGAGATTGCCAAAACAGAAAAAATTCATAATATGTGTAAGCCCAATGCCCTGACTACTTTGTTGGAATATGCTGTAGATTACGGAGATCAGGAATTATTACAGCGGGTGGAAGGCTTTGTGAGAGAGCAGGCTGCAGAGATTGAAAATATTCATATTCAAAATTTTGTGTTGAAAAATATTGATAAGTTAAAAGCAGGGGAAAGGGATTTATATCTATGATACAAAAAACGGCAAATGCAAATCGAAAACACATTGCTTTTTTTGGAAAGCGAAATGCGGGGAAGTCAAGTTTGTTTAATTTACTCTTGGGGGAAGATTTTTCTTTGGTGTCAAAGCAGTTGGGAACTACAACGGATCCTGTGTATAAGGCAATGGAACTGGTCGGTTATGGACCGGTTCGCTTGATTGATACCGCAGGATTGGATGACATTGGAGAATTGGGAGAGCTGCGAGTCAAAAAATCGAAAGAAGTTTTACAGAAAATAGATATGGCAATTTATGTCTTGGATTCCAGCCAAGAGGTCACAGAGGAAGAAAGAAAGGAAGCAAAACGATTGTTCCAACGCTTTCACATTCCCTATGTTTTTGTCTGGAATAAGCGAGATATGGTTGGAGAAATTTTGGAGGCTGAATGGAAGGAGAAATATCCGGAGGATATTTATCTGCATATCCGTCCGGCGGAAAAGAAAAAACAACTTGTGGATTGTATTGTCAAAAAATTGGAATTGCAGGAAGAGGATCCTTCTTTGATAGGGGATTTATTACTATATGGAGATAGTATTATTGTAGTCATTCCGATTGATAGCGAGGCTCCCAAAGGGCGTTTGATTTTGCCTCAGGTACAACTTTTACGGGATTGTCTGGATTATGGCATTAAAAGTTATGTGGTAAGAGATACGGAGTTGGCGGAAGCTTTACAAGAATTACAAGGGGTAAAATTGGTCATTACCGATTCTCAAATTTTCCACAGAGTAGCCTCTATGGTTCCTTCAGAAATTCCTTTAATCAGCTTTTCTATCCTATTTGCCAGACAAAAGGGAGAACTGCAAGATTTTTTAGAAGGAATAGAGGCATTAAAAACATTAAAAGAAAAAGAGAAAGCAAAAGTTTTCATTGTGGAAAGTTGTTCCCATACACAATCTCATGAGGACATTGGAAGGGTAAAAATTCCACATTTATTAAAAAGTAAATTAAATCCGAAAATAGAAGTGGTATTTCAGCAAGGAAGAAGCTTGGAAGAAGATTTGACAGGAATTGATGTCATCATTCATTGCGGTTCCTGTATGCTCACAAGGAAGCAAATGTTGAATCGAATACAAATAGCAAGGGAACAAAAAATTCCGATTACCAATTATGGAATTGTTTTAGCTTATTTTGCAGGGATTTTAGAGAGATCGATGGATATTTTAAAGAAATAAAGGGGGAGAATACATGAAGTTAATTTCATGGAATGTAAACGGGATTCGAGCCTGTTTGAAAAAAGGATTTATGGAGTATTTTCAGGCTCAAGATGCCGATATTTTTTGTTTACAGGAAACAAAATGCAGTGCGGGACAAGTGGAATTGGATTTGAAGGGTTATCATCAATATTGGAACTATGCAGAAAAAAAAGGTTATTCCGGAACGGCTATTTTTACAAAAAAGGAACCTCTTTCCGTTTCTTATGGCTTGGGAATAGAAGAACATGACCAAGAGGGAAGGGTAATTTGCCTAGAATTTGAGGATTTTTATATGGTAACCGTGTATACTCCGAATTCTAAAAATGAATTGGAACGATTGGATTATCGAATGATATGGGAAGATGAATTTCGAAACTATTTATCGAAGTTGAATGAGAAAAAACCGGTTGTAGTCTGTGGAGATATGAATGTGGCTCATGAAGAGATTGATTTGAAAAATCCAAAAACAAATCGAAGAAATGCAGGTTTTACCGATGAAGAAAGAAATAAATTTACAGAATTACTACAGGCGGGCTTTACAGATAGTTTCCGATATTTATATCCGGACACCTTGCATGCCTATTCCTGGTGGTCTTATCGTGCCAATGCCAGAAAAAATAATACCGGGTGGAGAATTGACTATTTTGTCGTTTCGAATGATTGGAAAGAACAAATTCAGGAAGCGGAAATTCATGCGGAGCAAGAGGGATCGGATCATTGTCCGGTGGCACTGTATTTAAAATAATGGAGGTTGTGTTATGAAAAAACAAGCGATATTGTTGATACACTTTGGAACAACTCATGATGATACGAGAGAAAAAACCATTGACGTTTTTCGAAAAAAGGTGGAAAGCTTATTTCCGGATTGTGATGTATTTGAGGCCTTTACTTCAAGAATGATTATTAAACGATTAAAAGCAAGGGGAATTGCTCGAAAAAATCCTTTAGAGCTTTTGGAAGAATTAAAGGAAAAAGGATATACACATATCTACGTACAAAGCAGTCATTTGTTGCATGGCATCGAATATGAAAATTTACGAGAGGAAATCACATCTTATAGCTCTTCCTTTGAAAAGATTGCAATAGGAGAGGCTTTGTTACATTCTGTGGAGGATTATAAGAAAATCGTTCCCGCTTTGACGAGCAGACAACCACAATCCCAAAAAGAAGCCATTATCTATATCGGACATGGAACGGAACATGCAGCCAATGCAAGTTATCCTATGATGCGTTATGTTTTTGTGCAGGAAGGGCATCCGGAATATTTTGTGGGAACTGTTGAAGGGTATCCGGACATCTCGGAAGTCGTAAAAGATATTCAACGAGAATATGGAGAAAATTTACCAAGTTTAGTGTTAAAACCATTTATGTTTGTTGCCGGAGAACATGCAAAAAATGACATTGCCATTGATTGGAAAGAAAATTTGGAAGAAGCGGGTTTTTCTGTTTCCAAAGTGGTATTGGAAGGTTTGGGAGAAATTCCGGAAATTCAAGATATTTTTATCAAACATTTACGAGAAAGTTTTCAGGAAAAAGAATCGATTGCGGAATATAAAAAGAAATTGAGTTAGTAGTATTTTCATTTCTGGAGGAAGTATATGCAGACAAATTTTGAATTTTTGAAAAAAGATTGGGAATTATTGGCAAAAATAGGAGAAATGGCGGAGTATACTCTTTATAAAGATCCCAACACTTCTATTATGAAAATTCGCCAATTTGGAGAAGAATTAGTCAAAGTCATGTTCAAAGTGGAACATATTTCAGATTCTAAAAAGAATATGGCTTCCGATAGACTACTTGTTCTCAAAAAATATGAATTGATTCCGGAAGATATTGAAAAGATATTAACAACTTTACGAAAAAAAGGAAATAAAGCAGTGCATGGAAGTTATGGAGATGAAGAAACCGCAGAAACGTTACTATCTATGGCAGTGAAAGCGGCGGCATGGTTTCAAGAAGTGTATGGTAGTGATTTGTCTTTTACTTCCGAGGAAATTATCTATCAAAAACCGAAGAATATAGACTATCAGGAAGCCTATGAAAGTTTAGTAAAACGTTCCGGAGAAATGACTCAACAATTGGAAGAATGGCTTCCTAAAACTCCGTCTTTAAGAAATAGAGAAGAGAGAAAGAAATTAATATATCAAAAGAAAAGAATTGAATTTACTGAGGCGGAAACGAGAGAAATTATTGATCATCAATTAAGAGAAGCAGGGTGGGAAGCCAATACCCACTCTTTGAATTATAAGCTGCATAAAACTTTGCCGCAAAAAGGGAAAAATATGGCAATTGCAGAATGGCCTTGTAAAAAAGAAGACGGCGAACAGGGATATGCAGACTATGCACTATTTTGTGGAGAAGTATTGTACGGAATTTTAGAAGCTAAAAGAATGGGGATGGATATTGCGGGAGCACTTCAAAGAGATAGTCGAATGTATGCCAAAGGATTTCAGAAAATGGAAGGAGTATCCTTATGTGAAGGGGCTCCTTTCGGAGAATATAAAGCACCTTTTTTATTTTCCGGCAATGGAAGAATTTACAATAAAGATTTACCGGAAAAATCTGGAATCTGGTTTTTAGATAGCCGAAGAGAGGGAAATCTTCCAAAAACTTTAAGAGGATTTTATTCTCCGAGAGATTTACAGGAGTTATTTCAAAAAGAAGAAGGAAAGGCAAATGAAACATTAAAACAGGAATCCATGGACTATTTACTTTCTAAAAACGGATTGGGGCTTCGATACTATCAGGTAGAAGCGATTCAGGCTGTCGAAAAAGCTCTAATTTCAGGAAAAGAGAAAGCATTGCTGACGATGGCAACAGGAACAGGAAAAACAATGACTGCTTTGGGGCTTATTTATCGACTTTTGAAGACCAAGAAATATAAAAGAATTCTATTTGTCGTAGACCGTTCCGCTTTGGGAATACAGGCGGGAGAAACATTTAAAAATGTAAAAATTGAACAACAAATGACCTTGAAGCAGATTTATGATATTAAGGAATTAAGTGATAAAATTTCAGAAGATGATACAAGAGTTCATATCGCGACAGTACAGGGATTGATTAAGAGAATTTTATACAATTCGGATAGTGACAAGCCAAGCGTAGGACAATACGACTGTATCATTGTAGATGAAGCACATAGAGGGTATATTTTGGACAAAGATATGTCGGAAGAGGAAAGATATTTTCATGATGAAAAAGACTTTCAAAGCAAATATCGAGCAGTGTTGGAATATTTTGTAGCGGATAAAATTGCACTTACTGCAACTCCGGCAGCTCATACTTATCATATTTTTGGAGAACCTGTTTATGAATATAGCTATTCTCAAGCTGTATTGGACGGATATTTAGTGGATGCAGAACCACATTATAAAATAGTAACCAAATTATCCAGTGATGGAATTCATTATGCCAAAGGAGCGGAAATAAAACTATTTGATGAGGAAACACAGACAGTTGAAATCAAAGAAGTATTAGAGGATGAATTAAATTTTGATATTGAGCAATTTAATACGAATATAATTACAGAAAATTTCAATCGGGCGGTCTGTTCCACTCTCGTGGAAGAAATTAGCCCGGAAGGACCTGAAAAAACTCTGTTTTATGCGGTAAGCGATGAACATGCGGATATGTTGGTTCGTATATTGCGAGAAGAATATGAAAAACAAGGTTTGTATCCTATGAACCATGACATGATAGAGAAAATTACAGGCTCTGTCAAAGATGTGGAAAAATTGATTAAGAAATATAAGAATGAAAATTATCCAACGATAGCGGTTACCGTTGATTTATTGACAACGGGAGTAGATGTTCCTAAAATTTCAAATTTAGTATTTTTAAGAAAGGTAAAAAGTCGTATTCTTTATCATCAGATGCTGGGAAGAGCAACAAGACGTTGTGATGAGATAGGAAAAGAATGTTATCGAGTTTTTGATGCAGCGGACAATTACCAAGATTTGAAAGATTTTTCCGATATGAAACCTGTTGTAGTGAATCCTACGATATCCATGACAGATATTTTGCAACAATGGTCAGAAGTAGAAGAGGAAAAGGTCAGAGATTGGGCAGTACAACAAGTGATTGCAAAATTGCAAAGGAAAAAGAAGAGAATAGAAGACTTGGGAGAAGAAATCTTTCAAAGAAATGCTCAAAACTTTCGTGGGGAAAGTATCAAAAATATGGAAAGCTATCTCCGTTATTTGAAAGAAATTCCTCAAGAAAAGCAGAGGGAAGAGTTTCAAAAAGAAGAAGCATTTCTTGTGTATTTAGATAATATTCCTTCCAAGAAAAAGAAAAAAGTCATTTCCGAACATGAAGATGAAGTATTGGAAATGTATCAAGAATTTGGAGATTGGAAGAAACCGGAAGATTATTTGGAAGGTTTTCGAAAATATATCCAAGAAAATCAAGAAAAAATTCAAGCCTTGAAAATATTAAAAGAAAGTCCAAAAGGCTTCCGAAAAAAAGATTTGAAAGAACTTGTCATGATCTTGGATGCAGACGGATATCGGGACAGCAGTTTAAATTCCGCTTATCGAACTGTTAAGAATGAAGACATTGCAGCAGATATTTTAACTTATGTGAAAAATGTATTGAAAGGTTCTCCCATTGTCGATAAAGGAGAAAAAATTGAAGATGTTATGAGAAGAATTAAAAAATTAAATAAGTGGAATCGAGCTCAACAAGATATTTTAGAGAGAATCGCACAATCTTTGAGAAATGATAACTATTTAACGGAAGAAGATTTTAATTCCGGAAGATTGAAAGAGAGCTATGGAGGCTATGAACGCCTTAATAAGAGAATGAACGGATTGTTGGAAGATATTTTAGGGATTATCAATGAGGAAATCATATTAAATTAAAAAGGTGGAACAATGACAAATAATGAGATAGTACAGAAACTTTGGAATCTATGCAATGTATTGCGAGATGACGGAATTACCTATCATGAGTATGTGACGGAACTTACCTATATGCTATTTTTAAAAATGGCTTGTGAACTGGGAACAGAAGAGGAAATTCAAATTCCGGAAGCATATCGTTGGAAAACATTAGTAGGCTATGAGGGGATTTCTTTAAAAAATAATTATCAACAGGCTTTGTTGGATTTGGGGAAGCAGTTAGGACAATTGGGGATTATCTATCGAAATGCTCAAACTCGAATTGAAGAACCTGCGAATTTGAAAAAATTATTTTCTGAAATTGATAAAATTGATTGGTATTCTGTAGATAAAGAGGATTTGGGAGATTTATACGAAGGACTTTTGGAAAAAAATGCTTCCGAAAAAAAATCAGGAGCAGGACAATATTTTACTCCCAGAGTTTTGATTGATTCCATTGTGCGTATGATAAAACCGGAATTAGGAGAAACGATTTATGATCCGGCAGCAGGAACGCTTGGATTCATCATTGAAGCGGATAAATATTTAAGAAAGATATCACAGGACTACTATGGAACGGCGGAAAATCCAATTTCGGAAGAAGTGTCTCAAAAGTATAAAAAAGTATTTTCTGCCTGTGAATTGGTACAAGATACTCATCGATTGGGAATGATGAATGCCTTGTTACATGGAATTGAAGGAAATTTTTTACAGGGAGATACTCTATCGGAATTTGGAAAACAGTTTTCTCGCTTTGATATTATTCTCTCCAATCCGCCTTTTGGAACAAAAAAAGGGGGAGAAAGAGCAACACGGGATGATTTGGTCTATGCTACTTCCAATAAGCAATTGAATTTTTTGGAAGTGATTTATCGTTCTTTGAATGTTACAGGAAAGGCAAGAGCTGCCGTGGTGCTTCCGGATAATGTGTTGTTCGAAGGGGGAGTTGGAAAGGAAATTCGACAGGATTTATTGAATAAATGTAATGTTCACACCATTCTTCGACTCCCTACCGGAATTTTCTATTCCCAAGGAGTAAAAACCAATGTCCTTTTCTTTACAAGAGGGACAAGTGATACCAATAATACCAAAGAAATTTGGTACTATGATTTACGAACCAATATGCCGAGCTTTGGAAAAACCAGTCCACTAAGCAAAGAACATTTTGAAGAATTTGAAAGAAGTTTTGAGAATAGTGAAGAAAAAGAAACATTAGAACGATGGACTTTGGTTTCTATGGAAGACATTATGAAAAAGGAATATTCTTTGGATTTAGGATTGATTAAGGATGAGTCTGTCATTGATTCGGAAGATTTACCGAATCCCATTGTGACAGCACAAGCTTCGATTGATAAATTGGAAGAGGCTGTGGATTTATTAAAAAGTGTCATTCATGAGTTAACACTTTGTGAGCAGGAATAAAGGGGAAAGAAATGGCAAAGAAAGAAGAATTGACAATAGAAGAGAAATTGCAAGCAGCCTTGATTCCCAAAGAAGAGCAGCCTTATGAAATTCCTGATTCTTGGGTGTGGGGATATATGTTTTTTGCTTTTGCAGAATGTTTGGATAAATATAGGAAACCAGTTAATTCTGCTGAACGAGCAAACAGAATAGGAAAAATTCCATATTATGGAGCTACAGGTCAAGTGGGATGGATTGATGATTTTTTAACAGATGATGAATTAGTACTAGTAGGAGAAGATGGAGCACCATTTTTAGATTTATTAAAAAATAAGGCATATATGATTCAAGGGAAGGCTTGGGTTAATAATCATGCACATATTTTAAAAAGTTTTTATGGACATTTTGGAAACCTTTATCTTTTAAATTATTTAAATATATTTGATTTTTCAAAATATGTAAATGGAACTACTAGACTTAAATTGACACAATCTAAATTGGCAGAAATACCAATACCAATTCCTCCAAAAAAAGAACAACAAAGGATTGTAGAAAAAATTGATTCTTTATTTGAAAAAACTAAGAAAGCAAAAGAATTAATTCAAGAAGTAAAAGAAGAAATTGAGATGAGAAAAATTTCTATTTTGAACAAGGCTTTTCGTGGAGAATTGACAAAGAATTGGAGAAGAGAAAATAAAACAGGAAGTGTTTTAGAACTTTTACAGGAAATTCAAAATGAAAAAATAAAAAAATGGGAAGAAGAATGTCGTGAAGCAGAAAAGAATGGAAGTAAAAAGCCAAAAAAAATAAAAGTATCAAAACTAGAAGAAATGATAGTTCCCAAAGAAGAAGAACCTTATAAAATTCCTGATACTTGGAAGTGGGTTAAGTTAGAAGAAATATTTGAGATTGAAAGAGGAGGTTCTCCAAGACCAATTGGTGAATTTTTATCAAATGAAGAAGATGCAATTAATTGGATTAAAATAGGAGATACTATTAAGGAGAACAAATATATTTATTCTACAAAAGAGAAAATAAAAAAAGAAGGAAAATGTAAAAGTAGATATGTTAAAGCTGGAGATTTATTACTGACAAATTCAATGAGTTTTGGGCAGGCATATATTTTAAAATGTGATGGATGTATTCATGATGGGTGGTTGGTATTAGGAAAAAAATGTAAAAAAATATTAGAGGAATTTTACTATTACTTTTTAACTACTTCTTATGTTTATAGAAAATTTTCAGAAACTGCGAAAGGGTCTACAGTTAAAAATTTAAATAAAGAACTTGTAAAACCATTAGCGGTAGTATTAATTCCTTTGGAAGAACAGCAAGAAATTGTTAGAGTATTGGAAGAAGTTTTAGAAAAAGAGAAAAAAGTAAAAGAGCTGATAGACTTGGAAGAAAAGATTGATTTGTTGGAAAAATCTATTTTGGATAAAGCGTTTCGTGGTAAATTAGGGACACAAGACAAAAATGATGAACCAGCTTTAGAGTTATTAAGAAAGATTTGGGAGTAGAAAATGAAGGAACAACTAAAAAAATTATATAACGAATTATTTAATCCTATTTTTTTAGTTCGATATGGATATTATGATATGGCAATAAGGAAAGAATTACAGAGTATATCGGAATCACAAGAAAATTATGGGCAATCAGAAGCTTTTTTCTTTAGGATATTTAATATGGAAAAAGTATCAAAATATATGGAAGAACACGATTTGCAAAAATATTTCAATTTTGAGAATTGCCATAAAAATGTATCTACAGAAGCAGTTTATTTTAACATCCCTAAAACTTTTGAAGCAAGAAGACAATACAAGATGCCTAATCTATATAGTTATATGTTGCTTGCATTTTTTATTTCAAAAAATAGACAAGAATTTATAGATATATTTATAGAAAATATTTTTTCTACTTCTAAATTTTTTAATTTTTCAGAGTTTAACTTTACTATGAACGCAAAAATTAAGGAAAAATTAACTTATTCTGGTAGATATAAACTACATTTAGATTTATCTAATTTTTATCATACTTTATATACACATAGTATACCTTGGATTATAATAGGAAAAGAAAACGCTAAAAAAGAGAAAAAGAAAGGCTTTGCAAATGAATTAGACTGTTTAGTATCTAAATGTCAATTTGATGAAACCTATGGAATTCCAACAGGGAATCTTATTTCACGAATAGTGGCAGAGTTATATATGTGTTATTTTGATAAAAGAATGAAAGAAAAAAAATTTAGATATTCAAGATATGTTGATGATGTATGCTTTTCTTTTTCTTTGGAAGTGGAAAAATATAATTTCTTGACTTCTTTTACTTCATTATGTAGGGAACACAATTTGATTGTAAATGATAAAAAAACTCAAATAGAAATTTTCCCATTTATTTCTAAAAATAATAAAGAAAGAATATTTAATTTTTTTGAAAATTATAATAATAAAAAAACCATTAAAGAATGGGTTAATAAAATAAATGAATTTATAGACTATTGTGTTTCTCAGGAAGCTTTAGAAAATAAAGGATCTATAAAATCTATTTTCCCGGTTCTTGCAATAACTTTAAAAAATATGGAATTATCTGAAACAAAAATAAATAAAATATTTTCCTCTTATGAAAAAATTAGCAAGTTTAATATTTTTGAAAAAATAATAGATTTGACATTACAAGATTCTAAATTGACAAATAGATTTATGACTTTATTTGAAGAGTTGCATAACTTAGGATTTGATAGTAAAAATGCTAAGAGAATAGTAAAAAAATACTTTAAAGAATATCAAGAGCAGTATAGAAAGAAAATAGAACATTATTTTAATAATCAAATGAATCAAGAACTCTATCAAATTCTACTGTTATGTGTGGAATTTCAGAATAAAGGTTTATTTACCGCGGAATTATTACTTTCTCTTATAAATATCTTAACTGATGATTTTTCTCTAGTATTAGTAACAATTTTATATTTACAAAAAAATCTATCAATAGAAAAGATATTACCAAAAATTGAAAAAATATTGACAGAGACACATCAAAATTATGTAGATAAAAATAGTTCTAGAATGGTCGAGAAATTATGGTTTTATAGATATTTTATTTATTCACTTCAAAAAAAAGAGATTTTATCCGCCAAAACTATCAATTTATATTTAAGTAAAAAGAATTGTCCTAGAAATAATAAAAATATTTACTGTAGTGAACTAAAATGGGGATTTGTTAGAAATTTATCTTTAGATATAGATAAGTTTTATAATGAATTGTTAGAAAATGAAATATGGCTTGTAGATTTTGGAAAAGATGATAAATTAGATTATTTGTCAAAATTAAAATAATTAGGAGAAAACAATGTCAGACATCAATGTATTTGAAATCAAACCAAAAGTAAAAGAATTAAAAGGAAGTTCTGTGATTTTAGAAAAAGAAATTCAGAATTTAATAGAAAAAAATATGGAAGAATTTTTTGGAATACGTTTCTTAGCTACTGAATATTCCATTACAAATGGAAGAATGGATAGTATTGGAATCGATGAGAATAATTGTCCTGTCATTTTTGAATATAAACGAAGCAGCTCTGAAAATATTATCAATCAAGGTTTATTTTACTTGGATTGGCTCTTGGATCACAAGGCAGACTTTCAATTGTTGGTCATGAATACTTTGGGAAAAGAGGTGGCAAAGGAAATTGACTGGTCAGCTCCCTGTGTTTTTTGTATTGCCAAAGAATTTACTAAATTTGATGAACATGCAGTGAATCAAATGCAGAGAAATATTAAGTTGGTAAAGTATAATAAATATGGAGAAAACTTGATTTTGTTTGAGCATATCAATGTTCCTGTTTTGAAAAAAGATACTGTTTCCAAAGGAAAAAAAGTAAAACAGGAAAAGAAAGCTTCTGAGAAGGACAACTATGATTGGGAAAGTAGGATTCAGAAATTACCGAAAGAAAAACAGGAACTTTATTTTTCTATCCGAGATTATATTCTTTCCAAAGGAGATGATATTTCTGAAAATTCATTAAAAAATTATATTGCTTTTAAGAGAGTAAAGAATTTTGTGTGTATGCTTCCGTATAAAAATAAGATTTCGCTTTATTTAAAATTAAATCCAAGCGAGGAAGTGTTAATAGAAGATTTTGTAAGAGATGTTAAAAATATAGGTCATTGGGGAACCGGAGATTTAGAAATTATCATTCAATCCAAAGAAGACTATGAAAAAGCAAAAATATATTTAGATAGAGCTTATGAAAAAAATTAAAAAGGAGGTTCCATATGGCAAAAGTAAAAAAAGAAACTATTGAAGCGAAAGGTTTTTCTATTCAAATTTACACGGAAGATTTTAAAAATGATTATATCAGCCTTACGGATATAGCAAGATATAAGAATAAAGAAGAACCGAAGGACGTTGTAAAGAATTGGTTAAGGGTAAGAGATACCATAGAATTTTTAGGATTATGGGAGAATATTCACAATCCAAATTTTAAAGGGGTCGAATTCGACTCCTTTAGAAAAGAATCAGGAAGCAATGCTTTTACTTTATCTCCACAGAGATGGATAGAAAATACAAATGCAATTGGAATGGTTTCAAAGTCAGGAAGAGGTGGAGGAACCTTTGCTCATCCTGATATTGCTATGGAATTTGCTTCTTGGATTTCACCTGAGTTTAAATTATATATTATTCAAGACTATAAAAGGCTGAAATCCGATGAAAATTCAAAATTATCATTAGGGTGGAATTTGAATCGAGAAATTTCGAAGATTAACTACAAAATCCATACAGATGCCATCAAGGAATATCTTTTAAAAGATTTAACAAGGGAGCAGCTATCCTATAAATATGCAAGTGAAGCGGATATGCTTAATGTAGCCCTTTTTAATAAACGAGCAAAACAATGGCATGATGAAAATCCGAACATAAAAGGAAATATGAGAGATTATGCAAGTCTGAATGAATTATTAGTACTTTCCAATATGGAAAGTTACAATGCAGTTTTAATCAGTAAAGGCATGGAGCAGAAAGAGAGAATGACAGAACTTAGAAAACTGGCAAGAACACAGTTATTGTCACTTGAAAAATTAAATGTTACAGGACTTAAAAGTTTAGAGGATACTTCTAAAAAATAATGGGAAGTTGAATTTTCGTCAATTTTCAAAATCAGGAGGCTATTTTGATATTCAAAAACAAATTAGGAATTACAGATTCTTTAGAATTGGCTAGAAAGGAAGAGAAAATAAGTAAGAAAAAAGCTTTTGATTTATTTCATACTGTTTTGTTAAATGAAACTGAAATTGGAACTTTCAAAGGGCTTGCTAAGATTCATAAATATTTATTTGAGGATATTTATGATTTTGCCGGAAAAATTCGAAGGGTAAATATTGCGAAAGGAAATTTTCGTTTTGTACCGGTCTTGTATTTGGAAGCTTCCTTGGAACAAATTGACAAAATGCCACAAACAACTTTCAATGAGATTATAGAAAAGTATGTGGAAATGAATATTGCTCATCCTTTTCGAGAAGGAAATGGACGCAGTACAAGAATTTGGCTGGATTTGCTCTTAAAAAAAGAGTTGAAACAGGTAATTGATTGGAGAAAAGTCAATAAGTTGGATTATCTCTTAGCTATGGAGAGAAGCCCTATCAAAGATACCGAAATAAAAATATTACTTCACGGAGCTTTGACCAATGACATAGATGATAGAGAAGTTTGTATGAAAGGTATTGACATAAGTTATCTTTATGAGGGATACAGTACTTATGAAACAGAACATTTGGTAGAAAATAAAAAGTAAATTGTATGCAGGAAAAAAAGACAAAATTAGAGGAAAACAATGAAAAAGGAGGTTATTTTGCAAGGGCGATTTTCTAAAGAATTTTTAACAACTGAAGTTGAAAATCAATTTTTTGATAGAAAAAGTGCTAAGAAAAAACCGGAAGAAATTGTAAAACATTTGGTAGGTTTTGCAAATGCCTCCGGTGGAATTTTAGTGGTAGGAGTGGAGGATAATGGAGAATTGACAGGATTTGAATATGTAGGAGCTCACAGTATAGAGGAGTTTAAGACAGCTCCCATAAAATTATTGAGAGATACTCCTATTATGTTTGAAGTCATAGAAGTTCCTATTGAGAATTGTAGAAATCAAAAAGATACAGTTCTTGTGTTTGATATTAAACCTTCTACGAAACAGGTTATCATTTGTTATGATAGGGAAGTGTATTTACGAATCAAGGATGAAACTCACAAATTATCTTATGAACAAAGAAGACTTTTGGAATATGATAAAGGGCAACGATTTTTTGAAGATGAAGAAGTGACAGACTCTAATTTACAAGACATTGATAAGGAATTATTATTTTCTTATAAGCAGAAAATGGGAGCGAAAGATTCCAGTGATGAGGAAATTTTAATTGCTAGAAACTTATTAAAAAATGGACATTTAACGAATGCCGGAGTTTTACTTTTTGCAAAATATCCGACTAAATACATTCCAAATGCCAGAATGAAGTTTTTGCGGTTTGATGGAAATCGTTTTCAAACAGGGAGCAATTTTAACTTAATTAAAGAAATCACAATTGAGGGACCTCTTCCTAGAATGATAGAGAAAGCAAAAGAAGTTTTAAAATCTCAGCTGAGGGATTTTCAATTTTTAAGTCAAGAAACAGGGAAATTTGAAATCATGCCGGAGTATCCGGAATTTGCATGGTTTGAGGGAATTGTAAATGCTCTGGTTCACAGGGATTATTCTGTATATGGAGATTATATTCGAATTTCAATGTATGATGATAGATTGGAAATTTTCAGTCCGGGAAAACTACCGAATATAGTAACTTTAGAAAATATGAAATATACAAGATATTCCAGAAATCCAAGAATTGCTAGAATCTTATCCGAATTTGGTTGGGTAAAAGAATTAAATGAAGGAGTGAAAAGAATCTTTTCAGAGATGGAAAAACAATTTTTAAAATTTCCAAGCTATTCAGAACCCAATGAAAATGCAGTACAATTAAATTTGGAAAACAATATCTTAAATCGAAGTTTGAGAATGAAAGAAAATTTAGAGCAAAAAATTTCTCAGGAAATTTTCAATAGTTTAAATGAAGATGAAAAATTGGTTCTTTATTATGCTTCTATGAATAATCATGTTACGGTGAAAGAAATGTCGCAATATTTGAATCGAGGAGGAACCTACACTAGAAATTTATTGAAAGATTTGAGAGAGAAAAATCTTTTAAAATGGTGTGGAAGCAATGCAAAGGATCCAAAACAATATTACTATCTGGAAATATAGAGTTGAGTATAATTTAGTAGAGTTGAGTATAATTTAGT
>UMKD01040651.1_pt1 | contig 95430 bp, 86 predicted proteins | sample 1966221 | NCBI WGS metagenome assembly UMKD01 (sample SAMEA4836167, study PRJEB28245) | human gut metagenome | biome: gut microbiome; material: fecal sample | place: Denmark | collected 2008
CAGCCGAGAATATTTATGGGAAAAACGAAGTCTTAGAAAGCATTTGGCAGGAAAGTCCGGAGCGGAAGTTGTCAAAAAGTTGTTGGAATATCAGAAAAAAGAATTGGAAAAACAAAAAAGGCAGATTTTGGAAGAGGCAAATCATCTTTTGGAAGAAGAGGACATTCTTCATCGAAAGCTTTGTGAGGCAATTCAAGAGGAGGAACAGTTACGACTTTTTGAGCTTATGCAGCCCTTACAGCAAAAATATCGAAAAATTTCTGAAAAGGCTATTGATATTCAAAAAAAATAGATTATACTGTTAGAGATATAGAGAAAAAATGGAAATTTGAAATATATGGAACTATTTCTGAACAAATATTAAAGGAAACGTCGGAGGAATTTTTTAAAAAACAAAAAAATTAATGATATATTAGGAGGTTTATTATGATTTTATTGAATCCAGTAGTATTATCTGTCGTTGTCATGAGTGTACTTTGTTTATTGAAACTCAATGTGTTGATTTCTATTTTGATTGCTGCCCTTGTGGCCGGAGGCGTTGCAGGAATGGGACTTTCCGGAACTATCTCCACTTTGATTGGCGGAATGGGCGGAAATGCGGAAACTGCTTTAAGTTATATTTTACTTGGTACTTTGGCAGTTGCCATTAACCATACCGGAGTTGCCAGTATTCTTTCTCGAAAAATTGCTTCTCTAGTCAATGGGAAAAAATATATATTACTTTGCTTTATTGCTTTCATAGCATGTTTTTCACAAAATTTAATTCCTGTGCATATCGCATTCATTCCTATTTTGATTCCGCCTTTGTTAAAATTGATGAATCATTTAAAAGTGGATAGAAGAGCTATGGCCTGTGCATTGGCTTTTGGATTAAAAACACCTTATATCACTTTACCGGTGGGATTCGGATTGATTTTCCACGGAATTTTATCCAAAGAAATGGCGAATAATGGAATGGAAATTGCAAAAACGGCAGTGTATAAACCTTTATGGGTTTTAGGATTTGCCATGTTAATTGGAGTTTTGTTAGCTATTTTCGTGACCTATCGAAATCCAAGAGAATACCAAGATCTTCCGTTGAAGGGAATGCAAGAAGTAGTCAGTGAAAAAATGGAAGCAAAACATTGGTTGACTTTGGTAGCGGCTATTTTGGCTTTCGTCGTTCAAATTTTAACAGGTTCCTTGCCTTTAGGAGCTTTGGCGGCTTTGATTGCCATGTTTGTCTTCGGATGTATCAAGTGGCATGAGATTGATGATATGCTAAATGGCGGAATCCAAATCATGGGACTTATTGCCATTATCATGTTGGTTGCGGCAGGATACGGGACTGTCATTCGAGAAACAGGAGCGGTTGCAGAACTTATCAATGCTTTGATCGGTATGGTAGGAGGAAGTAAAGTAGTGGGAGCTTTTGCTATGCTGATTGAAGGACTTTTAATCACTATGGGTATTGGAACTTCTTTCGGAACCATTCCGGTGGTTGCGACCATTTATGTTCCTATGTGTATTCAACTTGGATTTTCTGTGCAATCTACCGTTATTTTGTTGGCAGCGGCTGCAGCCTTAGGAGATGCCGGATCCCCTGCATCTGATACGACCTTAGGACCAACCTCCGGATTGAATGCGGACGGACAACACGAACACATCTGGGATACCTGTGTTCCTACCTTCCTACATTTCAATGTAGCTTTGATTATTGGAGCTATGATTGGTTCCATTATGATTTATGGATAGAATTTAAATATCATCTTGATGTAATATAAGGAGGAAATTTTTAAAATGGCAAAAATTGTGGAATGCGTACCAAATTATAGTGAAGGAAGAGATTTAGCGAAGATTGAAAAAATAGTAGCTCCCTTTAAAGAAGATACTAGAATTGAATTGTTGGGTGTGGAACCGGACGGGGATTATAACAGAACGGTAGTAACAGTTATGGGAGAACCTGAAATCGTTGCAGAAGCTGTGATTCGATCCATCGGAATTGCAGCGGAAGTGATTGATATGAATGTTCACAGAGGAGAACATAAAAGAATGGGGGCAACCGATGTCGTTCCCTTTATCCCGATTAAAGATATGACGGTGGAAGAATGTAATGAATTGTCAAAAAAAGTAGGAAAAGCCGTTTGGGAAAGATACCAAGTTCCAATTTTCTTATATGAAAATACTGCTTCCGCTCCGAATAGAGTGTCATTACCGGACATTCGTAAGGGAGAATACGAAGGAATGAAAGAAAAAATGTTATTGGCTGAATGGGCTCCCGATTTTGGAGAAAGAGCACCGCATCCGACAGCAGGAGTCACAGCTGTAGGATGTAGAATGCCTTTGATTGCATTCAACATTAACTTAGATACTGCAGATGTTGAGATTGCGAAGAAAATTGCAAAAGCGATTCGTTTTTCCAGCGGAGGATTCCGATATATTCAAGCGGGACCTGCAGAGATCAAAGAAAAAGGGTTTGTACAGGTGACGATGAATATCAAAGATTTTAAGAAAAATCCTATCTATAGAGTCTTTGAAACAGTAAAAATGGAAGCAAAAAGATATGGAGTCAATGTGACGGGAAGTGAAATCATCGGAGCGGTTCCCATGGAAGCCATTGTAGAATCTTTAGCTTATTATCTAGGTGTGGAAGATTTAGGAATGAACAAAATCCTGGAATCAAAATTGATGAAATAGGAGGCAAAATTTGAAGGCGGATTTAATTCTTTATGAGATTGGACAATTGATTACCTCAAGAGAATTGGAGGGGAATCATATTGAAATATTGGAGAATGGATATCTGGCTATCAAAGGAGATAAAATTATTGGGGTTGGGACTGGTGAGGTCCCAACTTCGTTTATCCACTTTGATACCAAGTTCGTAAAAATTGGAAAGAAAGTAGTTTCTCCGGGACTTGTAGATTCTCATACTCATTTAGTCCATGGAGGTTCCAGAGAGCATGAATTTTCAATGAAAATACAAGGAGTACCCTATTTGGAAATTCTTGCAGCCGGAGGGGGAATTTTGAGTACCTTAAAGGCAACAAGAGAAGCAAGTTTGGAAGAACTGATCGAAAAGACAAAGAAAAGTTTACGATATATGTTGGAATTGGGAGTGACTACTGTTGAAGCCAAAAGTGGATACGGTTTGTCTTTGGAGCAGGAGATAAAACAATTGGAAGCAACCAAGTTACTAAATCATTTACAACCGATCAGTTTGGTGTCCACCTTTATGGCTGCTCATGCAACTCCTCCGGAGTTTAAAGGAAGAACAGGAGAGTATGTGGACGAAGTAATAAAAATGCTGCCGGAAATTAAAAAGAGAAATCTGGCAGAATTTTGTGATGTTTTTTGTGAAGAAGGAGTGTTTTCCGTAGAAGATTCTCGTAAGATCTTGACAAAAGCAAAGGAATTAGGGTTCCAATTGAAAATTCATGCCGATGAAGTGGTATCCTTAGGCGGAGTGGAATTGGCAGGAGAATTACAGGCTGTGACGGCGGAGCATCTTATGGTTATTACGGAAGAGGGAATTCAAGCTTTAAAGAAAGGAAAGGTAATCGCTGATTTATTACCGGCGACCTCTTTTAATTTGCGTCATGAGTATGCACCGGCTCGAAAAATTTTAGATGCAGGAGTGCAGGTAGCACTTTCGACAGACTATAATCCGGGATCCTGTCCGAGTGAAAATCTTCAATTTGTGATGCAAATCGGAGCGGCTCATTTGAAGATGACAACGGAGGAAGTGTTCAAAGCGGTTACGATTAACGGGGCAAAAGCGGTTTGTCGGGAAAAAGAAATTGGAAGTTTGGAAGTCGGAAAGCAAGCGGATATTGCTGTTTTTGATGTTCCAAATGCAGAATATATGCTTTATCATTTTGGAGTGAATCATACGGACTCTGTGTATAAGGCGGGAAAATTAGTATATCAACGATAGGAGGAAAACATGAAACTAATTGATATGACTTTGACACAATTTTTAAATGAGGTGGACTCTCCAAGTCCTGCACCCGGAGGAGGTTCCGTGGGAGCTTTGGTTGGTTCCATCGGAGCTTCCCTAGGAAGAATGGTTGCTCATTTAAGTTTTGGAAAGAAAAAATACAATGCGTATCCGGAAGAAGCAAGAGCGGCATTTGAAAAGAATTTCGCGAGACTGGCGGAAGTGAAACAGGAATTGTCACGTTTGGTGGATGCCGATACCGATGCTTATAATTTGGTCATGGGAGCTTACAAATTGCCGAAGGATACAGAGGAACAAAAAGCGGCTCGAGAAGCGGAAATTCAAAAAAATTTGAAATTAGCGGTTCAAACACCTTATGAAACGGTTATGTACTGTGCAGAGGGAATTGATTTATTGGAGGTATTGCTACAATATGGGAATCAAAATGCGGTTTCCGATATCGGAGTGGGATGTTTGATGATGTTTGCCGGATTGGAAGCGGGAATTTTTAACGTTCTAATCAATCTTCAATCCATTACGGATGAGGCTTATAATCAAGATATCAAAGAAAAGGTTATGAAGATAAAAGAAAAGGCGGAGACACAAAAAGAAGAAATTATTAAAAGAGTGGAAGAAGCGATGATGTAAAAAAAAGCTGTCACAACAAACTGTGACAGCTTTTTCTTTTAACACTCGCAAGAAGTGTTGTTTTCTATGTTGTTAGGGTCGTATGTTTCCACGGAAATGATTTGAATTTCTTCTTCAATGGTCTTTTTCGCAAACAGTTTATCATAGAGAAAAAGCCCTAAAAAAGCCAGTCCTAAACCTATAAAACTTCCCAAAATGGATTGATTTTCCGAAAATCTCAATCGATCGGCAAGAAGATAGCCCGCTATCATCATAAGCGGAGGAAAAATATAGGCGATGGCTGCCGCCTTAATGACTTCTTTTTCTGCAATTTCCAAAGTAACCAAATCTCCCACTTTTGCTTTTTTATCCGTTTCAAACTCAAAATCTTTTCCATATTTACTGGCTCCATGACATTGATTGCAATGGGAGCAGGAAGAATCTTTGAACAGTTTTACCGTGATACGATTCCCTTCAATTTTTTGAACAATTCCTTTATTTTCCATATTGTTCCCCTTCTTTCCTTAAATTCATAAATAAATTATAGCATAGATTTGGAAAAGTGATACAAGAAATTTTAGAAAAAAATAGAAATCTTTAGGATTTTACTAGAATATATTAAAATCCTATGGTAAAATAAAAAGATAAAAGGAAGAAGTATGTGGAGGAGTTCATGAGGTTTCTCAAGTTACGATATTTTTATATAATAGCATTGGTACTCTTGGTAATTGGTTATGTATTTCCAAGTACTTTTCATATACAGAAACAAAAAGAGTGGTTAGATATTTATTTTGGAAATTTGATATATCTTGCCTTTTTTGTATTATTTTTATATGGTGTTCGTATGTGGTATGAAAGTGTAGCGGAAAAGATTGTATTCGAGATTCGACTCTACTTGGGATTGTTTTCTTTTTTCTCTTTCTTGGCTATTTTCTTTCTATGGACCGGAGGTGTTTCTTTTCAAACTTTTGAAGTTACCTCAAATATGAAAGATGTTATTCTGTCACGAATGATTTATGATTTTCATAGCGGTTTGCTTGCAGGCTATGTTATGTATTTATTATTAAATCTTAAAATTAGTCCTTTTTATCATGTTATGTATGGAATTTTGGCAATAGCATTTATCTTTCTTTTTTTGGTAATATACAAACCGATTAAAAAACGATATTCCCATTGGAGACAAGTAAAGCGGGAAAGAATTCAACGAGAACGGGAAGAGAGAGCCATTCAGGAACAAATTAAAATTAAAAAGGCTTTGGAACGAGAAGAAGCGAGAAAAGTTGCCCAGTTTGCTCAGAGAAAAATAGAATTGATTCAAGAGAGAGCCAGAGGCTTTGAAATGGGTCAATTGATGAGCAGTGTGGAACTGGATGAGGAAGAAGAGGAAGAAGAAACGGAGAACTTCTTAATAGCAACGGAAGAAGAAACAAACATAGAGGCATCTATTCCGGAGGAGATGGAGAAAGACGAAGAGGAACAGGAATTTGAGGTTGAAATTTTTGCGGAAGAATTAGAGAATAAAAAGATAGAGGTGGAGTAAAGAGATGTTAAAAAAATACTTGGGAAGAATTTTCGGAATGTTTTCAGATGATATTGGAATTGATTTGGGAACCTCCAATACTTTGATTTGTGTGAAAAATAAGGGAATTATTTTAAACGAACCTTCCGTTGTGGCAATTCAGACAAAAACGAAAGAAATTTATGAAGTGGGAGAAAGAGCGAAACTGATGATAGGGCGAACTCCTCAAGCCTATGAAACCATTCGACCACTAAAGAATGGAGTCATTGCAGACTATGAAATTACAGAAAAAATGTTGAATTCTTTTTACCGAAGAATTTCCAATCGATTATTATACAATCCCAGAGTTATCATTTGTGTTCCGGCAGGAATCACACAGGTAGAGAAAAGGGCCGTTATTGATGTAACAAGGGAAGCAGGAGCAAGGGAGGCTTTCTTGGTGGAAGAACCGATGGCTGCCGCCATTGGAATCGGAATCAATGTCTTTGAACCGGAAGGAAGTATGATTGTGGATATTGGAGGAGGAACAGCGGAACTGGCTGTGATTTCCTTAGGAGGAGTGGTTCGAAAATCTTCTTTCCGTGTGGCGGGGGATAAATTTGACGCGGATATTATTGAATATATTCGACAAACTCATAATTTGTTGATTGGAGAAAAGACTGCGGAAGATATTAAAAAAGCGATTGGAACCGTCATGGAAATGGAAGAAGACTTGTCCATTGATGTCAGTGGAAGAAGCTTATTGAATGGCTTACCGAAAGATGTCAAGGTGTATTCTTCCGAATTGATTCCTGTCTTAAATGCTTCTGTACAGGAAATTATTGAAGAAATTAAGGTAATTTTTGAAAAAACTCCACCGGAATTGGCGGCAGACATTCGAAGAAGAGGAATTTTTATTACCGGAGGGGGAGCTTTGTTGCGAGGAATCGATCAAAGAATGGCAGAAAATTTAAATTTGAAAGTGGTTCCGGTGGAAAATCCATTGAATGCCGTTATCGACGGAATTACCATTCTTTTAAAGAATTTTAATATTTATAAATCCGTATTGATATCTACCGAAACAGATTATTAGAATAAAAGAGGTTAAGATGAAAAAGTGGCTCACATATATCCTGTATTTGAATATTTCTTTTTTTGCTTTTGCAGATTATTTTTTAACGAATGGAGAAGTCACTTTTTATTATGACAGCGAGGAACAGGCAGTTTCCTATTTGCGAGGAGATGCTCTCTATCCTTTGGATATTTCGAGAATTCGATTTTATTGGATTGATGAAGAGGAAAGGGTTTATGATTTACAGAACTGTGTAGAAAATATCGAACAGGAAGGAGAAAATATCCTAAGACTTTCCTATGTACTTCCTGAGGGGAGATGGAAGATTACTTTTCTTCCTTCTTTTCAAAAAAAACAGCAACTTTTCTGTTTTTTTGAAGGAAGTTTACGAAGAAAAGGACATTTTGTTGTAGAAATTTCTCCTCAACAAGAAAATCATTATCTACGTTTACAAGGAAGTGAAGGAGAAAAGGACTTAGAGTATCGAAATTTTTTATTGAGCAGCAATCGAAAGGATTTTTCTATTTTTTTGTCCAAAAATTCTTCTCTCCGAGATTTTCATTTAGAAGAAATCTTAACTTCTGCCAAAAAATTTCGCGAAGATAGATTATATTATGTGTTTGATAAAATGAAAGAGGGAGAAGAACGAGGAATTCTTCGATTTGATTTTTATCAAAAAGAAACACAGGCTTGGAAAAGTTTTGAGGAAGTACAATGGGAGGAAAAAGCGGCAGTCTTGTCTTCAGAACAAAAATATCGAACAATGCGTTCTTCCGAGATACTCGCTAAAAATTTGGAACTTTTGGACTTATTATCTTCTCGAGTCTATATTCCCAGCTCTATTTCCTATGCAAAAGCGAAAATATCTTATTTGGAAAAGCAGCAACTTCTATTGTTGCGAGCTTTGTACGGTATGGTAAAAAATCATCAAAGAATCTTGGAAGACGTGAATTTACGAAAGAAAGAATTGGATAGCGTGTACTATTTCTACTATGCTTTCTTGTACGCGGAAAAAACAAGACGGCGGATTGATCAAAATTTGGTGGAGAAACGTCTATCGCCTCAGATTTTGTCTATGTATGACGAGATGACGGAAGACGGAAGATTGATTGCGGTGGAAGATTCCTTGGAAGCTTACGCTTCCTATTATCGTTTGTTATCTTTGCTCGAAAAAAGAGTGGAATTTGTACAAGAGCGGGAATTTATTCAAGAAAGAAAAGAGAAACTATATTCCTACATACAAAAATCTTTTATAAAACAGGGGACTTTTCGAGATAGGAGTTTTTTAGAAAAAAGCAATGTGAAAAATATAGAGTATGTTTTCTTACTTCCGAGTTCTATGCAAAGAACGGAAGTGAAAAAATGGTATGACGCAAATTATGACAAAACATCGGGAGTGTTTCATTATGGAAAAGAACATTCTTTGGATATGATTCATAATTTAAAAATGGTTTCCGTTCTTTATGAAGTGGGAATGTTCCCGGAGGCAGGACAATTATTGAAACATTTGGAAAGCTATATTGAGAAAAGTCAGAACTTTGTTTTGGAGAGCTATCCTTTGCATTATCAGTGGAAAAAACAGGAATTGGAATTATCCGCTCAGGCAATGTATTATTATTTATTAGCGAATTGGAACAGGGAGCAATATCATGGGAATGAAAGATGAATTGGAAAGTATTCTTTTTTTAGGCGGAGATGAGAATAAAATTAAAGATTTGGCAAAATTTTTTTCAGTTTCCTTGGAAGACATGTTGAAAATTTTAGAAGAATTGAAAGAAGATAGAAAGGACAGCGGGATTTGTGTGGAAATGAATGCCGACTTGGTATATCTTGTGACCAATCCTAAGAACGGAGAAGTCATTCATCAGTATTTTGAACAGGAAGTGAAACCTAGAAAGCTATCCGCCGCCGCTATGGAGACTCTTTCCATTATTGCTTATCGACAGCCGATTACGAAACGAGAAATAGAAAAAATTCGTGGGGTGGGAGTGGACCATATCGTACAGACCTTAGAAGAGAGAAACTTGGTTCGGGTCTGTGGTCATCGAGACAGTATCGGAAGACCGAAATTATACGAGGTAAGCAATAAATTTTTAGGCTATATGGGAATCTCCTCCTTAGAGGAACTGCCGGAATATGAAAAAATGAAGGAGCTGTTTGATGGAAGAAAACAAAACTCGAATCAATAAATTTTTAGCCTCCAAGGGTGTGGCTTCTCGCAGGCAAGTGGATCTTTGGATTGAAGAGGGAAGAATTTCAGTCAATGGAAGTTTAGCGACTTCCGGGCAGAAAGTGAGTGAAGAAGATGACATAGTTGTCAATGGAAAAAGCATTTCACAGAAAAAGCAGAAAAAAGTATACTATCTTTTGTATAAAGAAGAAGAAGTTCTTTCCGCGGTCAAGGACGATAGAGGACGTAGAACGGTTGTGGATTGTGTTCCGAGTCCGTATCGAATTTTTCCGGTGGGCAGGCTTGATTATCGAACCAGCGGTCTAATTTTATTGACAAATGATGGAGACCTTTTCAATCGAATGATGCATCCGAGAGCGGAAATTTTTAAAAGTTATGAAGTTCTGGCAAAGGGACATTTAACAAAGGAGCAGTTGAAAACTTTGGAGGAGGGAGTAGAACTGGAAGAGGGAAAAACCTTGGCAGCTCTTATTGCAAAGGTAAAGTATGAAAAGGGAAATACTTTTTTTGAAATTTCGATCCGAGAGGGAAGAAACCGACAGATTCGACGTATGGTGGAAGCTGTGGGAAGTCGAGTATATCGGCTGCGCCGAACGAAAATTGGGAAACTCTCCTTGGACGGACTGAGTTTGGGAGAGTATAGAGCATTGGAAGAAAAAGAGATAGAATATTTATATTCTTTATCATAGAAGGAGGAAGGAAATGTCTTTGAGCAGAGAAGAAGTTTTAAAAGTAGCAAAACTTGCAAAATTAAAATTTTCAGAGGAAAAAATAGAGAAATTTCAAGAGGAATTGAATGACATTCTAGGCTATGTGGATATGTTGAATGAGGTGGATACCACAGAGGTGGAACCTCTAATTTATGTACACGAAGCACAGAACCATTTTAGAGAGGATGAGGCGAGAGCTTCTTTGAAGGTGGAAGAAGTATTACGAAATGCACCGAATGCAGAAGACGGAGCAATCATTGTTCCAAGAGTTGTTGGGGAAGAATAAGGGGGGAAGTAGGCTTGAAGAAAATATATGAAATGACAGCCAAAGAACTGCATCAAAGTTTTCTGAGCGGAGAATACAGTGCAGTGGAAATCGTAGAAGCCTTTTTTCAAAGAATTGAGGCAGTGGAGAAAAAAATCAACAGTTTTGTCTCCTTACGAAAGGAAAAAGTTTTTGAGGAAGCAAAAAAATTAGATGAAAAAAGAGCTGCCGGTAAGACTTTAGGAAGTCTTGCCGGAGTGGTGGTTGCTATCAAAGATAATATGGTATTTCAGGGAGAAAAATCAACAGCAGCTTCTAAAATTTTAGAAAATTATGAAGGAATTTATGACGCAACGATTGTAGCAAAATTGAAAGAGGCCGATGCTTTGCTTGTAGGATCCACGAATATGGATGAATTTGCAATGGGAGGGACGACAAAAACTTCCCATTACAAAATGACAGCCAATCCTTATGATATAACAAGAGTTCCGGGAGGAAGCAGTGGAGGAGCCGCCTCTTCGATAGCGGCACAACAAGTAGCTCTGTCTTTAGGCTCCGATACGGGAGGAAGTATTCGACAGCCGGCTTCTTTTTGTGGAGTGGTCGGATTGAAACCGACCTATGGGAGAGTATCCCGATACGGTTTGATGGCCTTTGCCTCTTCTTTGGATCAAATTGGACCTTTGGCGAAAAATGTGGAGGATATTGCTCACGCCATGAACGTCTTGGCAGGAAGTGACGACTATGATGCAACGGTGGAAGAAGTGGAAGTACCCGATTATACTTCTTTCTTGGGAAAAGACATTCGAGGGATGAAGATAGGAGTTCCTAAGGAATATTTTATTGAAGGCATTCGAGAAGAAGTCAAAGAAATTATTTTGAAAGCGATCGACAGCTTACGAGCTTTGGGAGCGGAGATTGTGGATATTTCCTTACCGCATACAAAATATGCCGTGCCAACTTATTATGTGTTGGCTCCTGCGGAAGCAAGTTCCAACTTGGCTCGTTTTGACGGAGTTCGTTATGGATATAGAAGTGAAAACTCTTCCAATATAGAAGAATTGTATGTCAATTCGAGAACGGAAGGTTTCGGAGATGAAGTAAAACGAAGAATTATGATAGGAACCTATGTATTGAGTGCAGGATTCTATGATGCCTATTTTAAAAAAGCTCAACGAGTTCGACGTTTGATACAGGAAGATTTTATCAAAGCCTTTGAGACTGTTGATGTCATCGTGACACCGGTGGCTCCAAGCACTGCCTTTCAATTATCGGAACAAAAAACTCCAATTGAATTGTACTTGGAAGATATTTTTACAATTCCGGCGAACTTGGCAGGAATTCCGGGACTATCCGTTCCGGCAGGGATGACGGGAGGGCTTCCCGTGGGAATTCAATTTTTGGGAAAAGCCTTCCATGAGGGGGAATTACTCCAAGTGGGAAGTGCTTTTGAAAAGGCGAGAGGAGATTGGAAATTACCTATTTTAGATTAGTAAGGAGAGAAGACTATGGCAAGAGAATGGGAGTCTGTCATCGGATTGGAGGTTCATCTTCAATTGAAGACAGGAACAAAGGTTTGGTGTGGATGTAAGGCGGATTATGACGGAGAGGGGATGAATACCCATACCTGTCCGATTTGTCTGGGACATCCGGGAACCTTACCGAAATTAAATAAAAAAGTAGTGGAATATGCAGTGAAAGCTGCTTTAGCATTAAATTGTAACATCAATCATCACAGTGCATTTGATCGAAAAAATTATTTTTATCCGGATGCCCCTAAAAATTATCAAATTACACAGTTTGAAAAATCTTATGCCGAAAAGGGATATTTGGATTTTACTTTAAATTCCGGAAGAGAAGTTCGGGTGGGAATTACCAAAATTCAAATTGAAGAAGATACGGCAAAATCCATTCATGCGGCTCATGAATCTTTTATGAACTACAATAGAGCTTCCATTCCTTTGATAGAAATCATTTCGGAACCGGATATGCGAAGTTCGGAAGAAGCCTATGAGTATTTGAATACTCTAAAAAGTGTTATTAAATACACCGGAGTGAGTGATGTTTCTATGGAATTGGGTTCTCTTCGTTGTGATGCGAACATATCCGTCATGGAAAAGGGAGCGGCAAAATTTGGAACAAGAGTGGAAGTCAAAAACTTAAATTCTTTTAAAGCGGTTGCCAGAGCCATTGACTATGAAATCGGTCGTCAAATTGAAACCATAGAGCAGGGTGGGACTATTGACCAAGAAACAAGATTGTGGGACGATGAAGCACAAATTACCCGTGTAATGAGATCAAAAGAGGAAGCAATGGATTATCGATATTTTCATGAACCGGATTTATTGCAATTATACATTCCTCAAAGTAGAATTGAGGAAATTCAAGCTATGATGCCGGAATCCAAGGCGGAAAAATTACTTCGATTTACAAAATATTATGAATTGCCGGACTACGATGCTCAGGTATTGACGGAAGAAATGGAATTGGCGGATTATTTTGAAAAAGTTGTGGAAGTTTCGAAAAATCCAAAATCCAGTTCCAACTGGATTATGACGGAAGTGTTGCGAAATTTAAAAGAAACGGGAAAAGAAATCGAACATTTTGAGATTTCTGCAGAAAATCTTGGAAAAATCATTCTTCTCATTGATGCCAAAACTATTTCCAGCAAGATAGCGAAAGAAGTCTTTGCCCTTTCTTTGACGGACAATCGAGATCCTGAAATTATTGTGAAAGAAAAAGGATTGTTGCAGGTTTCTGATGAGGGAGCCATCCTTGCCATGGTCGAAGAAGTGTTGAAACAAAATGAAAAAATGGTGGAAGATTATAGAAATTCCGACGAAGGAAGAAAACCGAGGGTGTTGAAAGGCTTAATGGGACAAGTGATGAAGTTGTCCAAAGGAAAGGCAAATCCGGAATTGGTAACCAAGTTAATGTTGGAAAGATTATAGAGAAAATTGTACTTGAGAGATGGCTACGAAAGTATCCGTCTCTATTTTTATAGAAAAAGATAGCTATGTTTTGTTCATTGATAGAGAAGAGGAAACTATTGCTTATGAGAAAATTATTTATGTCTTAAAATAATACGATTAAACTTATTCATGAAAAAAATTATGAAAAAAATTCAATTTTTTTAGAAGATTATTTATTTTTTAGATTGTATTGATATAAATCTTAGAAAAAAGAAGGAAAAATGATAGAATGAATAAAAATAGTAAAGGAGAGTATAGAAATAATATGAAACGAATATTGAAATCAATAGTAATCTTAATATTAGGATTATTCTTGTTCATTGCTTGCGGAAAAAAAGAAGCTGCTATATCAAATGAAGAACAAAAACCGATTGTCATCGGGCAGACCTTTGTCATTCAGGCGGTAGAACCTACAGAAGGAGGAACTCCATGGTCTTTAACAACTCATGGTTTAAGTGAAACGGTATTTTCTTTGGATAGAGAGGGGAATTTGGTATCTCGATATGTCAAAGAGCTAAAGAGGTTGGATGCTCTTAGCTGGGAATTGACTTTGAAAGAGGGAGTGAAATTTTCAGATGGAAGTCCTGTGGATGCGGACGCTTTTGTTTGGGCGATGAATACGATTATGGAGAAAAATCCTTTATCCAATGCGACAGCGGGAAAGGTTGTATTCACAAAAGAAGGGGATTATTTGGTAAAAGCCGTGTTAGAAAGAGAAACGCAAAATTTAAAAGCTCTTTTGACAGAATGGACCAATATTTTATTTAAAGAAACAACAGAGGGATATGTATTTACAGGTCCCTATGTGATAGAAGAAATGGAAGCCGGTTCCAGTTTAACCTTAATTCCCAATGAATATTATGAAAATCATGAAAAGAGAGGAAAGGTGATTATCAAGGCATTTCAAGATATTTCTTCCATGAAACTGGCATATGAAGCCGGAGAGTTGGATATGGCTTTCGGGATTACACCGGAAATTGCGGAAGAGTTAAGAAAAGCAGGAAAAATAGTTGAAACAATAGATGCAGGATATCAATATTTTGGACTTATCAATACAAAATCCGAATTTTTGTCGGATAAACTGGTAAGAGAAGCCATCAATCTGGGGCTTAATAGGGAGGATTATATTAAGGCTTTAAAAGGAGGAAGAGTTGCAAGCGGAGCTTTTGCAAACTATTTTTCATTTGCCGGGGAGGTTTCTTTAGAATATAATTTGGAAAAAGCAAAAAAATGTTTGGAAGAAGCGGGTTGGACACTCAATCAAGAGGGATTCCGAGAAAAAGCCGGAAAAAGATTGAGCTTACGTTTATTGACTTATAACAGTAGACCGGATTTGAAAACGATTATGCAGGTGATGCTTTCTCAATTGAAAGAACTGGGAATTGAAGCTAAAACTTCTATTGTAGACAGCATTGACACGGAGTTGGCAAAAGGAACATTCGATCTTTCTTTATATGCTCAACATTCGGCTCCAACGGGAGATCCTTCCTATTTTTTAAATCAATTTTTCAGAACCGGAGGATCCAAGAATCCAATGCGATATTCTTCTTCCGAAGTGGATGCTTTACTTAATAAAATGGGAAGTTTAGAGTTTGGAGAGGAATCCATAGCTATTGCAAAGCAAATTCAAAAGATTCTTTCTCAAGATTTGCCGATACTGTATTTGGTGGATCCTGAATGGAATGTGGCATTGTCGGAACGATTGAAAGATTACAAACCATATTCCGGAGATTACTATATTGTGAATGCGGACTTATATCAAAAATAACAAAGGGCAGATGGAGATTTCTCTCCATCTGCTTTCTATATGGAGGAAAATATTGAAGTATTTTATAAAATGGTTTCTTTTATTCTGGGGGGTGAGCATTGTAAGCTTTCTGGTAGTTCGTCTACTGCCTGTCAGCCCTGTAGAAATGTTACTTCAAAAGTATAATTTGCCTTTGACGGAAGAAAATAAGGTTTTTTTGACATTGCGTTACGGTTTGGATAAAAATATTGTGAAACAGTATTATCTATGGTTGTCGGGAATTTTAAAAGGAGATTTTGGAATTTCCTTTTTTTCAAGACTTCCCGTCCGAGAAGAATTTTTGAGAAGACTTCCCTATTCTTTTGTGATTGGTTTCTCTTCTCTTCTGCTTGCCAATGTTTTTTCCTTTTTTCTGGGATATTTTGCAGCAATAGAAAAAAGAGGAATTGTAGATAGGATGACAAGGTTTTTTTCGATTTTGAGTTTGAGTTGTCCCCCTTTTCTTTTTGCCATTTTGATTCTCTATTCTCTGGGAGTTAAAATAAAAATAATTTCCTTTTTTTCAGGAAATTATTTTTGGGGAAGCGTTTTCAGCATTTTTATTCTTTGTTTTTATCAAATGGGAAATTTAACGAGAATTGTATATAATCGTTTTCTCAGTTTACAGGAAGAAAGCTATGTAAAATTTTATAGGATTCGTGGCTTTTCTTTGGAGTATGTTTTATTTCTGCATTGTTATAAACCGGTTTTATATTCTTTGCTTTCCGCCAGTGTTTCCAAATGTTCTTCCGTGATTGGAGGAAGCAGCGTTTTGGAATTCGCTTTTTCCATTCCCGGTATCAGTTATTTTTTAATCAGCAGCATTGTAGCAAGAGATTATAATGTGATACAGGCCTATATTTTCTTTGTGTTTATATGGATGTTTCTGATACATTTTTTATTTGATATATTATTATTTTTTTTCAAGGAGAAGAAAGAAGAATGAAGACAAATATAAGAAAAAAAGTCATATATTTCCAAGTCTTCTTTTTGCTATGTCTCTTTTTCTGGGGAAGAAACTTGGATACGGAGGTTCATTTGGATTTTATATTTGCTCCCTTTTCCAAAAGCTATTGGTTCGGAAGCGACGATTTAGGGAGGGATGTATTTTCTTTGCTTTTGGTGGGAGGATTTCGAACGATGGAGGTGGTCTTGATTGCCGGCTCTCTTTCCTTTGGAGTCGGTGTTTTTCTGGGAATGCTATCCGGATATTTAGAAAATACATGGAGTTTAGTCATCAAATCTTTGGTGGATTTATTGATGATTATTCCGACTTTTATTTGTGCCTTGATTATCACTTCTATCTTTGGTATTAATCCTTTTACCGCAGGGCTTTCTTTGGGAGCTTTCGGAATCGGGAATTATATGAACCATGCGGAAGCTTTGACGAAGCGGGAAAAAAAGAAAGAATATGTGGAAGCGGCTCTTTTATTGGGAGTTCCGGCTTATCGAATTTTATATCGAAATATCTTGGGTAACATTATTTCGGAATTGAAAGTAAATTTGGGAAATACTGCGAGCGGAGTCATTTTACAATATGCTTCTTTGACCTTTATCGGCTTGGGAGCGGATTTCAGTAAGCCGGATTGGGGAATGATGTTATATCAATATAGGCTGTATCTCGTCTCTCATCCTCTGTTAGTTTTACTTCCGAGTCTTTGTATTGCCTGGGTTTCTCTATTGCTACAGTTTTTATGGGATACTCCAAAAGAAAGAGAGGAAAGATGGAAGTTTTAATGAAGATAAAAAACATAAGTGTGAGTGTAGGAAAAAAGAAAATTTTAAAGAAGCTCTTCTTTGAAATTTATCAAGGAGAATCCTTAGGGATCATCGGAGAGTCCGCTTCGGGTAAAACCACTTTACTGCATGTTTTGGGGGAATTTTTATCCGCAAATTCTTTTCAAGTGAAGGGGGAAATTGAATATCCCAAGAAAAAGAAGCCAAGAAGCTATATGATTTTACAGGATGCCATTCATTCTTTGAATCCTTACGAAAAAATAGGAAAACAATTGAGGGAGACCTATTCTTTTCATCACAAAGAGGAGAAAAAAGAAAAACAAAGTTTGGAGATTCACAAAATTCTGTTATCTTTGGGTTTTGAAAACATAGAGACGGTACTTTCTTCCTATCCCTCTGCCTTATCCGGAGGAATGCGTCAACGAATTGCCATTGCTCTGATTCTATGTTGTGAGGTGGAGTTATTGTTGGCAGATGAGCCGACAACCGCCTTGGATGCAGTCAATCAATTTCGTTTTGTGCAACTGTTGCAAAATATTTGTCGGGAAAGAAAGATCACCTTAGTCTACGTCAGTCATGATATTCGGATTTTGATGCAGCTTTGTCAGCGAATTCTTGTGATAAAAGAGGGCAAAATTATAGAGGACTCCGGTCGGGAAGCAATTTGGGAAGAGCCTAAACATGAATATACGAAAAAATTGATTTACAGTGTTAAAAGTTTATGACGGAGAGGAAATATGAAAGAAATATTGCGAGTGGAAAATTTGAAGAAAATATATCGCTCCGGAAATACCATAGGAGAAGTTTCTTTTTCTCTTCATGAGGGAGAATTTTTAGGATTAATTGGAGAATCCGGCTGTGGGAAATCTACTCTTGCCCGCTTGATCTGCGGACTTTTGCAAAAGACTTCCGGAACGATATACTATCGAGGACAAAATCTTGAAAATTATTCTGCTGAGGAAAAAAGAAAAACACTGCGGAACATACAGATGATTTTTCAAAGTCCCTACAGCAGTTTAAATCCGAGATTTCGAATAAAAGATACCCTGGCAGAGGGATTCTTCCGCTCTCAGCTTTTGTCGAAGAAAGAAAGTGGAGAGGAGGAGATGATTTCTTTACTACATGAGGTTGGACTGAAGGCTGATATTTTGGAAAACTATCCTCATCAACTTTCCGGAGGGCAATGTCAGAGGGTGGCGATTGCCAGAGCTTTGGCAGCAAATCCGGAAATGATAATTGCGGATGAAAGCTTAAGTGCCTTGGATATGTTGACACAATGTCAAATTATAGATCTATTTGAAAAAATAAAAAAAGAAAGGAAACTTTCCTGTCTGTTTATTTCTCATGATCTTTTTATTGTTCGAAACATTTGTGATAGAGTTTTGATTATGAAGGAAGGGAAAATAATAGAAGAAGGAAAGAAAGAGGAAATTTTTGAAGCACCGAAAAAAGAGTATACTCAATTTTTGTTGGAAGCGAGTATACAATTTTTGTATGAAAAAGATAAAAAGAGAATATAAATTTTGGCTGTTTAAATTTTTTAAACAGCTTTTTTATTTTTGGAATAAAAAAATTAGGAAAGTATATCAAAAAATGAAAAAGAAACCATAAAAATAAAAAAAAACAAAAAATAATTGTTTTATTTTCGATAAATAAGAAAAAAATAGGTATTTTATAATTTTTAAAAAATTAAAATGTTCTGAAATTATAAAAATATTTCTTAAAACGAATATTTTATATAGAAAGACGATCAAATTCAAGCTAGACATATTGTGAGAAATATGTTATTTTGATAATGGCTGTTATTTAATAAAAATTAAAAATTCATGAAAAATAAAATTAGGAGAAATTATGTTTCAGTTAAAGAAAGCTTTGAAAATACTTCTTTTTTTATCGATATTCAATAGCTCAAGTGTTTTTGCAGAAGAAGTCGGAATATTATCTACAGAATTGGATTCCGGAATATTAACAGATAGAAATAATAAAATATTCCAACAAGAAAAATTACAAAGAACATTGAAGTACGAAAAAGAGAAACGAAAGCAGGGAATTGAAAATTTAGAGGAGAGAAAGGAAGAAGATATCAAAGTATCGGATGTTTCTTTTTTATTAAAAAAAATGGAGATTCCAAAGTCTGATATTTTAACAGAACAAGAAATGGAAAGGATTTGGGAATCCTATATAGAAAAAGAGATTACTATTACAGAGCTTTATACCATAGTTCAAAAAATCAATGAATTATATCAGGAAAAAGGCTATTTGGTTTGTCGTGCCGTATTGCCTGCACAAAAAATTCAAAACGGGATCGTAAATATTTTATTGATAGAAGGAAAAACAGGAGATATTACAATTCAAGGAAATCATTCCACTCGAGAAAAATACATCAAAGAAAGAATTCCCTTAGAAAAAGGTAAAATTTCAAATTTTAAAGAATTGGATCGAAGTTTAACACGTTTTAATCTTACAAATGACAGTCCTATACAGGTTAATATGACTTCCGGAAAAGTTCTCGGAACGACGGATTATTTTCTGCAAATCTACGAGCCAAAAAGGCAGCAATTTTTTACTTTTGCAGATAATTTGGGACAAAAAAATACGGGAGAATTGCGATGGGGAATAAGTTATATCAATAATAGTGTCACAGGAAATAGAGATCAGCTATCTCTGACTTCTTTATTAACGGAAGGAACGGCTTCTCTATCTTCTATTTATACTTTTCCTGTTTCTAAAAAAGGAACCAAAGTGTCATTACAACATTCTCTAGGAAAGTTGAAACATATACAAGGAGCTTTGAAACATAAAATAACCGGAAACTCTTATAGTTATGGGATTGGAATAGTTCATCCTGTTTTGGTTGATGAAAAAAACAAAATAGAACTTTCCCTGGATTGGGGAAGGCAAAGGACTGTTACCGATTTATTGAAATTGAATTGGGTAAATAATAGACTCTCTAAATATACAGCGGGAATTGGAATAAGTCATTATGAGGAAGACAGTATTTTCTATGCAAAACAAAATATTACAAAGGGAAAATTTATTCCTATCTCAGGAGATGAAAAAAAGTATACAAAGTATGATATGTTTCTAATGTATCAGAAAAACTTGAAATACCATACCTTGGCAACACTAAGGATGACAGGGCAGTATTCTTTGAGTAAAAAATTGCCCTCTGTAGAACAAATTTATGCGGGAGGAGCTTATAATGTTCGCGGTTATCCGGAAAGTTTTATGGGAGCTGAACATGGAATCTTTTTTAATATTGAATTATCAAAATTAGTAGAGAATAAAGGAGAATTTTTTGTTTTTCTGGATGGAGCTTCTCTTCATGGAGAGAGTGCTTGGCAGGAAAATAGAATCTTCAGTTCAGGTTTTGGATATAGACTGAGGTTTTTAGAAAAGAATAATATTGCTGTTAGCATGGCATTTCCATGGAAGAAAACAATAAATAGTATTTCAGTAGATTCCAATCGAATCTATATTACAATAAATCATGAATTTTAAAGGGGGTAAGACAAAATGAGTGGCATCAAAAATAATGTTAGGAGGACACGGAAGAGGATATCGGATTCCAAAAAAGTGTTAATGATTCTGGGATTGTTGATTAATACTATGACGGCAGTTGCCGACGATAGTATTAAAGAAACGCAAGGTTTTGGAACAAAAGTAGAAAAGCAGGGAAATGTTTATGATATTACTACAAATAAGATTAAAGATAAGAATGCCTTTAATAGCTTTGATAAGTTTCATTTGGAACAAAATAATATAGCAAACATGCACTTTGGAAGTAAAGGTGGGAAAGAGGCAGAAAATCTTTTTAACTTTGTTAAAGGGAAAATTGAAGTAAATGGAGTTATCAATGGAATCCGTGACAATAAAATAGGAGGAAATTTGTATTTCCTAAGTTCTGAAGGATTGCTTGTCGGAAAAACCGGGGTTATCAATGCCGGGACTTTCCATGCTATTAGTCCGAAAAAGGAGGAATATGAAAAAGCTTTTAAAGACGCTCAAAATAGCAAAGTTTTTGATGGAATTGTTCCACAACAGGATGGGAGTATCAAGATTCCGTTGAATCCAAATGGAAGTATTACGGTAGAAGGAAAAATCAATGCTGTTGAAGATATCGGTTTATATGCCGCAGATATTAGATTGAAGGATACTGCAAGACTAAAGACAGGAATTACAGAATTTAAAAATTTAGTAAATATTAATGAAACTATTCATGCGGGATTAACTGGAGATTTAACAGCTGTTAAAACAAAGTCGGGAGATATTATTCTTTCAGCTCATGTAGATTCTCCTCAAAAAGCTGTGGGAGAAAATTCAACTGTTGGAAAGAGAATAGAAGAATATGTAAAAGGAAATACCAAAGCAAATATTGAATCCGATGCCGTGTTGGAAGCAGATGGAAATATAAAAATTAGTGCGAGAGCTACAAATGGGACATTTGTAAAGAAAGAAGGGGAAAAAGAAATTTACAATACTCCTTTAAGTTTATCAGATGTAGAAGCTTCCGTAAGAGTAAATAAAGGAAAAGTCATAGGAAAGAATGTTAGTATTACAGCTGAAGCAAAGAATTTCTATGATGCAACTTTAGTTACTAAGCTTGCAAAGCACTCTTTCAGCTTTGTTACAGGTTCGCTTTCTCCTATCAATTTAAATGGATTTTTAGGTTTATTGACAAGTAAATCCAGTGTCGTTATTGGAAAAGATGCCAAAGTGGAGGCAAGGGAAGGAAGTGCAAATATTCATTCTTATAGTGGAGTAAGAGCGACTATGGGAGCAGCTACTTCTCCATTAAAAATTACTAATTTATATTTGGAGAATGCTGATGGAAAACTTCCCAGCATCGGAGCAGGGTATATTTCTGCAAAAAGTGACTCCAATGTAACCATTGAAGGAGAAGTAAAATCGAAGGAAAGAGCAGATATTACTTCAAAATCTGAAAATACTATTGATGCTTCTGTTTCTGTTGGAACGATGAGAGATTCCAATAAAGTAGCTCTTTCAGTATTGGTGACGGAAGGAGAAAATAAATCTTCCGTCAAGATTGCTAAAGGAGCAAAAGTAGAATCAGAAACGGATGATGTAAATGTGAGAAGTGAAGCGATTAACTCCGTTCGAGCTACTGTAAAAGGTGGATTGGGGGATAGCGGTAATGGGGTTGTGGCTGCAAATATTTCTAATTATAATGCTTCCTCCCGTGTAGATGTAGATGGATATCTACATGCCAAGAAGCGACTAAATGTGGAGGCTCATAACATTACTAAAAATAGTGTTCTACAAACAGGAACTAATTTGGGAACTTCCAAGTTTATGAATGATCACGTTTATGAATCAGGTCATCTAAAATCAATTTTAGATGCAATAAAACAGCGGTTTGGAGGGGACAGTGTCAATGAGGAAATAAAGAATAAGCTAACAGACTTATTTAGTGTCGGTGTGTCTGCAACCATAGCAAATCATAATAATTCTGCTTCTGTGGCAATAGGAGAGAGTGGAAGACTTTCTTCAGGAGTGGAAGGGAGTAATGTAAGGGCATTAAATGAAGTTCAAAATCTTCGAGCGACTACGTCAAGTGGAAGTGTGGCTGCACGAAAGGAAGAAAAAAAGAAATTTATTGGAAATGCAGCAGTTTTTTATGGAAACTATAAAAATAACGCTTCTGTAACTATCGCAGATCAAGCAGAGTTGACTTCAGAGGGTAAAATTGATACAATCAGTGAAAATAAAACTGAATATAAAAATCCTTCAAAAATGGCAAAGTCTGTTATTGAAAAATTAGAACTTTTAAAGAGAGCTTTTGGAAAAGAAACGAAAACTCCAGAATATGATCCGAAAGATATTGAATCTATTGAAAAATTATTGAATGCATTTTCAGAAAAATTGGATGGAAAACCGGAGCTTTTACTAAATGGTGAAAGAATGACAATTATTCTTCCGGATGGAACTTCAAAAACAGGAACTGCTATAGAAATTGCAAACTATGTTCAGGGAGAAATGAAAAAATTAGAGGAAAAATTACCGAAAGGATTTAAAGCTTTTTCAGAAGGATTGAGTGGACTGATTAAAGAAACTTTGAATTTTACAGGAGTAGGAAATTATGCAAATTTTCACACTTTTACCTCTTCCGGAGCTAATGGAGAAAGAGATGTCTCTTCTGTGGGAGGAGCTGTTTCGTGGGTAGAACAGGAGAATTATAGCAAGGTATCCATTGGAAAAGGAGCTAAACTTGCTGCAAAAAAAGATTTAAATATAAAAGCTATCAATAAAGCAGAAACAGTGAATTTAGTTGGAAATATTGGACTTGCGAGAAGCAGTACATCCGGAAGTGCAGTCGGAGGAAGATTAAATGTTCAAAGAACGAAAAATTCTGCTATTGTAGAAGCTAAAGAAAAAGCTGAATTATCAGGAGAAAATATTAATGCAGATGCATTGAACAGTCTTTTTCATGTAGCAGGATCTTTTAATGGTGGCTCAGGTGGGAATGCAATCAATGGAATGGGAAGTTATAGTGGAGGTATCAGTAAGGCAAGAGTTTCCATTGATGACGAAACATATTTGACAGCTAATAAAAAAATTGCTTTAAACAGTAAGAATGATACTTCTGTTTGGAATGTTGCCGGTTCAGCGGGAATCGGAACGAAAAATGCGGCAGTCGGGGTTGCTGTTGCGGTAAATGATTATGATATTTCAAACAAAGCTTCCATTGAAGATAATGACGAAGGACAAAGTAAATATGATAAGAATAAAGATGAAGTAACAGTAACTGCGGAATCTTTAGAAGTAGATGCAAAAACGACCGGAACAATCAACAGTATTTCTGTTGCCGGAGGAATCAATAAGGTTGGAAGTAAACCAAGTGAAGAAAAACCGAAATCAGAAGAAAGGCCAGAGGGATTTTTTGACAAAATCGGAAATAAAGTGGATTCTGTAAAAAATAAAATTACGGATAGTATGGATTCACTAACAGAAAAAATTACAAATTACATTTCTGAAGGAGTAAAAAAAGCGGGAAATCTTCCTTCGAACGTTTCCCACACTCCCGATAAAGGACCGTCTTTCAGTTTAGGGGCTGCCGGCAGTGTTTCTGTTAATAATATAAAGAAAGAAACTTCCGCAGTGGTTGACGGAGTGAAAGTAAACTTAAAAGGAGATAATAAAAAGGCGGAAGTTATTGCTTCAGATTCAGCTTTTATTGGTGCTTGGAGTGGAGCAGCAGCACTTCAATGGAATCATGTCGGAAGTGGAGAGAGTAATACGACGGTTGGATTGGCTGGAGCGGCAGCTGTAAATAATGTTCAAAGTAAAACAAAGGCTTTTGTGAAAGACAGTAGTATTACCAATGCCAATAAGTTTAAGGTAAATGCAGTGAGTGGAGGAACACAGGTAGCAGCCGGTATGGGATTAGAAGCTGTTAAAAAGTGGAGGACAAGGAAGAAGTTATTTATTAGGAACTTCAGCTTCTATGAACTTTATTGATAATGAAGTGTCTTCAGAATCTGAAAACAATATTATCACCGGAGAATCTGAAGATAAGAGAGCGGATGTAGATGTTACAGCTTATGAAAGTGATACTCAAGTGACGGGAGGATTCAATTTACAAGCAGGGCAATCAAAGGGAACAGTAGGAGCCGCCGTTACGGTTGCGAAATTAAATAATAAGGTAAAAGCAGGTATTAAAGGAGGAAATTATACAAACATAAATCGGGCAGACACAAAAGCACTTTTGGCGACAACACAAGTGACTTCTGCTTTATCTGTGGGAGGGACTAATAGTTTCGGTTCTGGATTAGGAAATTATCAGGGAGCTGTTTCTGTCAATAACATCAATAATGATGTATCAGCCACTGTAGATAAGTCTTCGATTAAAAATGCAAAAGAATTGAATGTAATTGCGAAAGATATCAAAGGGAGTTCTGAATTAGCAAAAGAATATCAATCCTTATTAAACGGGAAAGATAGAGAATACTTGGAAGCACATGGTATTGATACTACAGGAAAAAATTACTATACTGAAGAACAATTAAAAGAAGCAGCAAAGCGGGATGGAGCTGTAATTGTCAATGCGGCAGCATCTATAGCGGGAAGTGATAAATCTTCCGGAGGAGCCGGAGTTGCGGTGAATCTTGTAAAAAATAAATTTAAAGCGGAAGTAATTGGTGAGGATAAGGTTGATAAAACAAAGGATATTGCTGCAGAAAAAATAAATGTGGATGCAAAATCATCTACAGTTATTGTAAACACAGCTGCAGGGCTTGCTGTCAGTCAAAATAGTTTTGCAGGATTGGGTTCTTTCGCATGGCAAGAGTTGAACAATGAAGTAAGTACAAAGGTAGAGAATATAAAAGCGGAAACCGATCGGTTAAATGTCGTTGCTAGAAACAATACTTTAGGAGTTAATATAGCAGGAAATATTGCCGGAACAGGTTCTGCTGCAGTGGGAGCTGCTTTAGCTCATAATTCTCTGAAAAATAAAGCATCATCTTCTGTGACCGCTTCTAATTTTAAGCCTTTTTCAAAAACAAATGCTAAGATGGGTATCAATGTACAGGCATTGAATGATTCTCATATCACGAATGTGTCTGCGGGAGTTGTTGCCAGTGCAAAAGCTTCCGGAATTTCCGGAATGGCATCTATTAATCGAGGTTCTGATGAAACGGAAGCTTTAGTCAGTGATTCTGAATTTGAAGGAGTAAATTCTTTCAATGTAGATGCAAAAGATCAAAAAATAGTAAATACAATTGCCGGGAACATAAATGGAGGAAAAGCAGCCGGAGTTGGAGCAACAGTCGCTCATACAAATATTGGAAAACAATCTGTTACAGCTATTGTAAAAAATAGTAAAATTAAAACAGCAAATAATCAAGATAAAAAAAATATCCATGTTACTGCGAAAGATAGTGTTATTATGAATACAGTGGCAGCCGGAGTTGGAGGAGCAAAAGGGGCTTCTGTGCAAGGAGCTTCTGCAAGTACCGCTTTCAATAAAACAGTTGCTTCTCATGTCGAGCATACTGATATTGACAAAGATTTAGAAAAAGAAAATGATGAAAATAAAGAAAAAGCAAATTTCAATATTCTGGCTGAGAACACAAGTCAAGTAGTCACAAATGCGACAGTGCTTTCCGGAGCGAGTGGACAAGCCGCAGTAGGAGCCGGAGTAGCAGTTAATAAAATTACACAAAATACTTCTGCACATATAAAAAACAGTACTCAAAATGTACGAAATGCTTTAGTAAAAAGTAAAGCGAATTCCTCTATTAAAACGATCGGAATTGGAGCGGGAATTGGAGCTGGAGGAGTTGGATCCAGCGGTTCTGTAGCTGTGAATAAAATTACAAATAATAATACAGCTTCTGTTGAACATTCTAATATTTTTGCAAGAGGAAATGTAGGAGTTATTACAGAATCTGATGCGGTCATTGCTAATTATGCCGGAACAGTTTCCGGAGGAAGTCATGCAGGGGTAGGAGGATCCACCAGTGTCAATGAAATCCAAGGAGATACGATTGCTTCTGTTAAACATTCAAAAATAGAAGCCAAAGAAGAAACCGAAGATGTCATTGAAACACAGGGGAAAGTAAAAGAAGTTGTAGAAAAGGTATTTCAAGATATAGGAATTAATGAGGATTTGAGCAAGAAAAGAGAAAAATCAAAGAAAAGAGGATTTGTTGTAAACAGCTCCTCTACTCATACTTTAAAATCCTTATTGGCAAATGCAGCCGGTTCAGGACAAGCCGGAGTGGCAGGAACTGTCAATATCAACAAGGTTTATGGAGCAACAGAAGCTCTTGTAGAAGATTCCATATTGAATGCAAAACATTACTCTGTGAAATCGGGAGATTACACAAACTCGATCGGAGCAGTAGGCTCTGTTGGTGTTGGTGGAAATGTAGGAGCAGGAGCTTCTTCTGATACCAATATTATAAAAAGAAATACCAAGACAAGAGTTGGAAAAACTACAATGTCTGATGAAGGTTTCGGAGAAGAAGCTGAAATTACAGCAGATTCTAAGCAAGGAATTTCCTCTTTTGGAGTCGGAGTCGCAGCAGCCGGGGTAGGAGCCGGAGTGGCAGGAACCGTTTCCGTAAATCAATTTGCAGGAAAGACGGAAGTAGATGTGGAAGAAGCAAAGATTTTTGTAAAAAAAGCTGAGATTACAGCAAAACGTTATAGTTCGGTTGCAATTGGAAATGCCGCAGTCGGAGTGGCTGCAAAAGGAGCTGGAATTGGAGCAGCAGTGGCAGTTACCAAAGATGAATCAAACACGAGAGCAAGAGTGAAAAATTCTAAAATTATGACTCGAAACAAGTTAGATGTAATAGCAGAAAATGAGATAAAATCAGGTACTGGAATCGGTTCAGCCGGAGCTGGAATTCTTGCAGCCGGAGTATCTGGAGTTGTTTCTGTCAATAATATTGCAAATAAGGTAGAAACAGATATCGATCATAGTACTTTACACTCTTCTACTGATGTAAATGTAAAAGCTCTTAATAAAATTTCAAATTCCTTGACAGCCGGTGGAGGAGCCGCAGGTCTTGCGGCAGTTACCGGAGTGGTTTCTGTTAACACTATAAATAGTTCTGTGATAGCTCGAGTTCACAATAACTCTGATTTGACTTCCGTACGAGAAAAAGTAAATGTAACGGCAAAAGAGGAAAAAAATATTAAGCAAACGGCAGCAAATGCAGGAATCGGAGGAGCAGCAATCGGAGCCAATGTCTTGGTAAATAATTTTGGAACAGCTGTAGAAGATAGAAAAAATTCTGAAGGAAAAGGAACGGAAGTTTTGAAAACTTTAGACGAAGTTAACAAAGAACAAGATAAAAAAGTAAATGATGCTACGAAAAAAATCTTACAATCAGCAGGTATTTCTACAGAAGATACTTCTGTAAAAGCGGATAGAGGAGATACTCAGGGAGAAGGAATTAAAGCCATTGTGAAGACTTCTGATATTATTGGAAAAAATGTAGATATTACAACAGAGGACAAGAATAATATCACTTCTACTGGTGGTTTGGGAACTGCAGGTCTTGCTTCCGCATCAGGAACAGTGGCAGTTACAAATATTAAAAGAAATTCCGGAGTTACTGTTGAAAATTCTTTTGTGAAAGCGATTGAAAAACTAAATGTTAGATCGGATATTACAGGAAATGTCGCTTTAACAGCATACCAAGGTTCCGTAGGAGCATTGGGAATAGGAGCTGCCTATACAGAATTAAATTCTAATGGAAGATCAAATATCAACATTAGAAATTCTAAGCTATTAGGAAAAAATATTGATGTTATTGTAAAAGATAAATCGGAATTGACAGCGGAAGCAAAAGGATTAACCGCCGGAGCGGTAGCCGCCGGAGCTATTATCTCAAAAGCAAAGAATGAAATGAATTCAGAGATTGAAATCGAGAAGAGTATTTTCAATGAAGAAAATAGAGTAAACAGCCCTTCTAAAGGAATTGGAAGAGAAATCAATGTCAAAGTGGAAAAAGAAAATAGAGTGACTGCTGAATCTCAGGGAGTTTCTGTAGGGGCGGTAGCAGGGGCAGGAATCATTTCCGATGCAAAAGATGCGGGAAGTTCTTATTTAAAAGTTAGTACAAAATCCGGAAGAAGTATTTTCCATGCAGATAATGTGAATATGGAAGCAACACATAAAATGAAAGTAACTGCAGCTTCTAAAGCGGTAACGGGTTCTGTATTGGGAGGAGTTGGAGTCACCAAAGCGGAAGCTGTTGCTGCCGGTAAAACTATGATAGAAGTTGAAGAAGGAAATTTGTTCAGAACAAATCGATTGAATACAATTTCCAAAGTAGAAGGTTTGGATGAAGATAAAGTAACTGCTAAATCTTCTGCAATATCAGGAAATGGAGGAGGAATTTCTGGAGCGGGAGTGAATACTTCTACAGCACAAAGTAATACCGAATCCGTAGTTCATTTACAAAGACAAGACTATGAAAATAATGATTATACAAAAAAATATATTTCAGAAGTCAATGCTCTTGCTTTAAATGATACAAAGAATGAAGCGAATATAGAATCTTTAGCGGTAGCCGGTGTGCATGCACAAGGAACAAACAAAGCATTTACGAGATCAAACAAGTTAACTTCTACAACTGTAAATGGAGGAAACGTATATCAACTTCGTGCAAAAGCTTTGGCTAAAAATGAAAATTATGGAAATGTAAAAGGAACTGGAGGAGCCTTAGTCGGAGCGGAAACAGCAGCCGTTGAAAATTATACAAAGAGTACTACAGGAGCATTGGTTGCAGGAAATTGGGAAATTGGAGATAAATTAGAAACGATTGCAAGAGATAATACGATTGTAAGAGTCAACGGAGACGGAACCAAAGGAGGTCTTGTCGGAAAGAATGGTATTTCTGTGAAAAATACAATTTCAGGGGAAACAAAATCATCCATTGAAGATAAAGCCAGAATTGTTGGAACCGGAAGTGTAAATGTAGATGCTTTGAATGAACTTGATGTAGATCTACAAGGAAAAAGTGGTGGTTATGGTGGAATTGGTATTGGAAATGTTGATGTAAATAATGTGATTAAGAAAAATGTAGAAGCCAAAATCGGAAGACATGCTATTGTAGAAACTACTGGAAAACAAGAATATCAAGCATTTACAAGAGCAAAAGTAAATATTCTTGGAAAAGGAGACGCTGCAGCTGCAGCTGCAATATCGAATGTACACATTTCCAATGAGATGGATATTAAAAATTTGGCAAAGCAGTATGCATCTTCTCAATTAATAACCAAAAATTCAAAAAATAATATTACTTTAGCATCAAGTAGTGAATCGAATGTGAATGTTCATGGGGTGGCTGAAGCAAGAGGTGCAGGAGCCAAAGCGACAGTTAGTGTAAAGAATCAAATAAATAGAACTAATAATGTTGATTTAGCAGGAAAAATTAAAACAGAGGGAAACATCAATGTATATGCCGGATATGATAAAAATTATAATATAAGTAAGACAAATTCTAAGGCTATTGCGGATGCCAAAAGTCATGCTGCAGCTGCTTCGGCAACTGCCACTATTGAAAAAAATGAAGTAAAATTTAATAATGCGATCCGAGAATTTAAAAATAATCTGGCAAGATTGGAAGGGAAAGCTAATAAAAAAACGTCGGTAGGATCTAATCAGGTAGACTGGTATACGGATAAATATACATGGCATTCTTCTGAAAAAGCATACAAAAAATTGACATATCAATCAAAGAGAGGAGAAAAAGGGAAAAAATGAATTTAAGAGAGAGTAAATTTAGTGAGTTTTTAAAAAATTCAAACATAACTTGTTTTGAAAGAGAAGAAGTGAAAGATGAGTTGGAAACGGTTGTATATCGAAGTTTTATGGAAGTAGAGGGACAAAATTTACCTATGGTAATTGTGATGGATAATAGTATCTATACGAATATTCGAGTGCAAATTGCCCCAAAAGTTATAAAAGATAGTAACAGGGAAGCAGTACTTTCCTATATCAATGAATTGAACCGAGAATACAAAGTATTTAAATATTATGTAACAGAGGATGCAGATATTTGTTTGGATAGTTGCATAACCTCAATTGCAGAAGAATTTAATCCGGAAATGGTTTATACCATTTTAAATGTAATCTTGGAACATATTACAGAACATTATTCCACTTTCATGAAAAAAATTTGGTCGGAAGAAAAATAAGGACAGATTTTGATACTTCTTTGTGAAGTATTAGAGAACAGTGTCGGAAGAATAAGGTATGAAATTATGAAAAGGATTTTAGGGATTTTGGAAACAGAATTTCTGAAATCCTTTTCCCGTTCTTTAGGAAATTATAAATGGAAAGAAGGGATAAGATGTTTCAAAAAAATATAATTTCCTGAATTATTTTTAAGAATGGTCTTTAGCTGGGAAAAAGGAGATTGTTTTAGGACGAAAAAAAGATTCTCAATCAACAGCATTGATCAAGAATCTTCATTTCTTCATTTTTATAAATAACAATGGTGCTGACAAATGGAGAGTACAAGATGTCCATGAAAACTTTCTAAAATTGGCGATTTTTAAAAGTCTGTCTGCTTATTGTCTGCTTATAATTTTTCTAAGACATCTATGACTTCCAATTTTTTTTCTTTCATAACGTGGGTATAAATGTTCATGGTTGTCTGTATATCTGCATGCCCCATGAGAGCTTGAACAGTTTTAATCGGGACATCGGATTCAAATAGCCTTGTCGCATATGTGTGCCGGATACTGTGAAATTTTTTAATCGGGATGTTCAATTCTCTACAAAGCTTTTGCACTCTTCTATCCGGCTTTTTCCGCTCAATAGGGTCTCCATGCTCATCACAAAACACTAAACTCGAAATTTTATCTATACCTGCTAAGAATTTTAGAATTTTATCCGGAAGCGGGATTTCCCTTTTTGAGTAATCCGTTTTCAGAATCGATTTAAAAATGTAAATAGTTTTCTTGCGTCCGTCAGGGAGAAATTCCGTATCTCTCTGATATTGTTCCTCTACTGAAAGGATATTCCCTTGAATTCTCCCCCACCTTACTGCAAGCACTTCCCCTAACCTTAATCCGGTATAAAACGTAAAATAGATAATTCTGTCTACCACATTTCTTGGATCCAGCGCCGATATGATTTTTTCTTGTTCTTCTTTTGTAAATACAGAGTATGCATCATCCGTTCTTTTCTGTACTTTTTGCAATACAACACCGTTACAATAATTTTTGTTAACAATTCCGTGTATGATTGCAAATTCTAAGCAAGCTTTAATTTTTGTGTAGATTTTACGGATATTGTTAGGAGTGCAACTATTTTGTAACTCATTGAAATATCGCTGCAATATGTTTAAAGTTAGCTCAGAAACTTTTATTTTCGCGATTCCATAAGGCTGTATGTGGAGCTTATAGCATGTGTAGTATCCGTCTAAAGTATTGTTCTGTACTTCATTTTTCTTATAACCATTTACCCACGATTGATATAAATTCCCAAATGTGATAGCTGAATCACTGCTTAAACTATTTGTTTTAGCCTCATATTTGATGATATTTATTTTATCCACTACTACAGATTTTTTAAAACTTCCGAAACTTTTTCTTATCTGTTTTCCATTCGCATCATATCCTATTGTCACAGAAGCCTTATAATAAGTCTTCCCGTTCCGGATAGTCGTTGTGATACTACCCTCTCCTTTATTTCGTCTTACAGACATAAAAAAAATCACACTCCTTTTTCTTGCATATCAAAATTGAGTATGATATAATTTAAATACTACATTTAAGGGTATATCATACTCTTGCACTCCTTCGAAGTGTTGCCAGCACTCGAGGGAGTTTTTTTTATTTGTTTTAAATTTTAAAATCTTTGTTGAAAATTTTTAAACTTTTATTAGCAAATCCATATTTTTGTGCAGCTAAATCCGAATGCTGAAATAATTTATCAAATATAGTTCGTAAATTACCAAAACCATAATCGGGATTAACTTTTCCTATTAAGTGCTCTAATATAATTATTACTAATCCAATTTTATTTGTAACTATCTCTTTTCCTTTTTTATCTTTGTACGCAAATAAATATTTTTTCCATTCTTCTCGAATTCTTGGTTTAGTTTCTATGATACAATCGATAACGTTTGAATTATGGGCACAAAGGTTTCTAATAAATTTCAATGTTCTAAGCCAAGTTTCAAATTCATCTGCTCCACATTCGTAGTATTTTGCTATTTCTTCTTTATTTTTTTCAGACATCCATTTGTATAAATTAAGGACATCTCCAAAGGTTAGAATCTCAATTACCATCCAAACCGGTGGGAAAATACAATCTGGATTTTCTTCGAAAAAATCCTGAATGATAGTATTTTTACAATTTATTATTTTGTCTTCTTTTTTCAGTTTCTTTGGGATTTCTAAAAGATCTAAAATTCTTCTTTTAAAAGTAAGCTCTTTTTCTACGATGTGCTGTTTAATAAATTTGTCTTTATTACACCAATTTTTAAAATCTAAGTATCCAAAAGCACCATGTTTTCGCCCTAATACATATGCTATTTTGGTTTTGAATGAAATTTCTATCTTTTCAATTGCGTGGAGAAGGTAAACTTTAAGGTTTTTATCTTGATAGAATCTGTTTAGAACCTGTTCAAAAGCAATTTTTTCGTATTTGTAAGTCCCGTCAGTTTGCCTTTTATAATACGGTTTTGCAAATTCTTTCATTTTGTAGTAGTTGATGTGAGAAAGTCTTTGTAAAGCCTGATCTGTCTTATTGACCTTCATTCCTCTATCTATAAAAATTTGAAGTAATTCTTCCATTGTTTTATGTTGTTTTTCATACATAAAAAACTCCTTTTCTTAAATAAAAAAACTCTTGCGTAAGGACGTACCTCGTTCATTTAAGAACTGCAAGAGTGTTGACGTTATGTTTAATTTGTTATCTTATTCTAACACTCTCTTTATATTTTGTCAACAAAAAACTGTATCCCAGTTCCAATTTTAAAAATTGTATCTCCGACAGTAAATTTTAAAGGGGATACAATTCCTATCTTAGACTCTATTTTATATTTATAATTTTCTTTCCGAAATCACTTTTACAACTCGACCGTTTATTTTGACGTTCTCAAATTCTTCCTGCTTTATAATTCTATCTCTATATTTTTGATTTATACTTTTCAAAACCACAATCCCATCTTCTTCATGCTCTTCTATCTTTTTTATGAAAGTTTCATTATTATATGTGATGACGTAAATTTTACCCTCTTCTATTTCCGCGTGTGAAGGATCTACTAGAACGAACTCTCCATCGAATATGACCGGTTCCATGCTATCTCCAGATACTTCTATTAAAAAACTATCATGAGAGTATCCGTTGATGTGGATTACCTTGTCGTATAAAACAGTTTCCATGTTGATGCAACCGCAGCCAGCCGAAGCTCTCCCGTATACCGGAACAGAAATAAATTGCGATTTATCTAATATAATAGCATTAGATGTTAGTTGTGCTTGATATTTATTTCTTATTTTACTTCTTCCTCTCAAATAATCCAAATCTACGTTAAAAAAATCTGCAATTTTTTCTTCCGTTTCAAAGTCCGGAGTCCGATTACCGTTTTCATACATACTAATAGTACTCTTAGAGACTCCTATTAGATCCGCAAATTTTTCTTGAGATATGTTTTTTTCTTTTCTTAATTCTGATAATCGTTCTTTAAAAGTTGAATTCATAAAACCACCTCGGTAATATTATACACGAATTGTGTAAAAAAGTAAATAAAAAAATTTACAAAATGTGTTGACAAAAAAACACAATCATGATAATATACAAATGTACACGAAACGTAAACAAAGAAAGGGGGAATAAAAAATGAATAAAATAGCAGAAAAACTAAAAATTCTTAGAGGAAATAGATCTCAGAAAGAAGTAGCAGAAGCCTTAGGAATTACCCCGGCCGCACTTTCTAATTACGAACAAGGGATAAGAATTCCTCGGGATGAAACAAAAAAAGAAATTGCGAAATTTTATGGTGTAAGCATTGAGGAAATTTTTTTTGCTCAATAAGTACACGAAACGTAAACAAAGAAAGGAGGAATTTAAATGGATAATGCAATTATGCCACTGGCGTATCTTTTTATAAGTGTTAAGTTAGTACTTTGCTGTTGGGAAGATTTGAAATATGGTATCACTGGCGAAACCACCCGATCAATATTCGAGATTTTTCTGGGTATTTTAGGGATTTTTCTAAGTGTTCACCTTCTTTTAAAAGCGATAATGTAAGGTGTTTCATTTCTTTCATATTTAATTCTTGATATAGTGACATTTCATAAACGAGGTTATTGAATATGGTAATGGTATCTTCCCCCACATATTTCAGATTTTCCCAGACAAGAGAATATACCTTGAGATAAAAATTGTATTCTCCATCATTGTAATCCATTGAATCTGTATTTTTTACGATTAAATCTATCAACGGGGAATAGAGATTGTCATATCGTTCCATATAGGAAATTCTTTGGTTTGCAACTTTGGTACTGTGTTGACCTAAAAAGTATGAAAATGATAGAAACGCTAATTGGATTAAATAATCAGCCCATTTTATATTTAACATGTGTAAATCACCTCCTCTTGTTATAGGATTAGTCGCAATAAGATTATAGCTTTTTGGAGGAGAAAATTCAAGAAAGGAGGAATCGAAAAATGACAAAACTAGAATCGTTGTTGATTTACTTAGAGAAGAACCCAACAGCGACGTATGATGAAATTTACAAAGATATCAAAGTAAATAAGCAAATGGCAAAAACGTATATCTATCGTTTGAAAGTAAGAGGGTATCTTGCTAAAGATGAAAATGGGTATAAGGTTTTAAAAACATTTACGGAAGAAACTGGAGAACGAAATTCAAGGGCGGATTATAAAATCGGAGTCATTCAACATCTGATTGATACCTTTACAGACGACTTTGATAATGCCCAATCGTTTGAAGAACGTGACGGGATTTCAAAACGGGTAATTCAGTTATTACATATGATTTAAAAGGAGAGTGATGTAATGAATCAAATTACAGATGTAAACACAATGACCTCAATCGAGGTTGCGGAACTAACGGGAAAAAGACATGCGGACATAATGAGGGATATTAGAGATGAAGTAGAAAAGCTTGAAAATCAGGAAGTTTCCACTGAACGCATTTTTGCGTTGAGTGAATATCGCGATAAAACAGGTAGAACTTTACCCATGTACAACTTGACAAAAGAGGGAGTTTTACAGCTTGCAGCGAGATACGATGCTGTCGTTCGGTTTAAGTTGATTGAAAGAGTTACCAAACCGCAAAAGCCTTTATCCATTCCTCAGCAATTATTGCAAAATGCTCAGTACCTAGTAGAGATGGAAAACAGAGTCTCCACAGTAGAAAAAGGAATTGCAAGATTGGAAAACAATCAAAGAAGAACTGTCACAAGTAATCATTTAACAGTCATTGCTTATGCGAACATGAAAGGAATTAAGCCGAATCAATATCATGCACCGAGTATAGGGAAGAAAGCTACAAAACTTTGTAGAGAACAAGGCTTGGCTATCGGTTCTGTGGTGGATAGCAGATACGGGCTTATCAACACCTATCCTGTGGAAATTTTGGATCAGGTATTTTTCGGATAGAGAAAGGATGTTATATGAATGATAAACAGATTGATGAAATCTTTCAATTATTAGCACTTGCCATAAAAAAATAGATAAGGAGACTATATGAAACGTTACGAATTGTATTTAGATGACGGCGATACGGTTGTCATCTTAGACTTAGCGACAGGAAATACGTTTACCGCATCTGTAGAAGAAGCATATCAATATTATTTATAAAGGAGGAACAGTATGTTAGAAAATTCATACACTTACAAAGAGGTAGAGCGTGAAAAAGCTCAATTATTGCTAAAAAATTTCATGTTTGAAATGGTTTGGCAGAAAAACTATGGCTGGGAAGAAGAGGGAAGAAAGATGTCGACGGAAGAAGTTCGGAGCATGATTGAGGACAAGTTAGCTTGTTTGGAGGATAGTCAATTTGACGTTTTAGCTGAAAAAATAGTAAATGCTGTTTTTGACACTTTTTAAAAAGAAGGAGGAATAGAGTTATGTATGACATGTATTGCATTGACGGACAATATTACGACTATATGGGAGATGATGGGAAATTTGCGAAATTGGAAAACAGAAGTACCGGAACACAAATCTATATGAAGATAGAAGATTTGTGGGAATATGAGTGTTAGGAGGGGATTATGAGTGAGAAAAAAGAAACACTCGCTATCACAATCGAGGAAGCCGCCGAGTACATTGGAGTCGGGAAAGATTGTGTGAAGCGGATGACAGAAGTTCCTGATTTCCCGCTGATTTACAATGGGAACAGGACTTTAATCATCAAACCGAAAATCTTAGATTGGCTCACAAAACACAATCGAGAGGATTTCGGGAAATGAAAAAAGTATCTACAGAGTCGGCAAACTTTACTAGATACTTTTCATAATAGAAAAGCTTATATGAAAAAGCTTTTCTTGAATTATATCAAAATACTTTAAAAAATTCAAGAAGGAATACATGAATTTACCAGATTTTAATGTAGAAGAATTCAAAAAAAATTTAAAGAAAGCTGAAAAACGAGCCGAAGAATCTGCGGCAGAGTTATCCGACTTCATAAACACGTTACCTCTTACAGAAGATCAGAAAAGAAAGTTATGTTTATTGCAGATTCGCCACGCAGAACATAATATTCTATTCGGGCAACAACGTGCGGTTGTCATTTTATCGGAAGGGATAAATCAGATGAAGGAGGCGTTGATGAATGAAAAAACGTTATCGAATTAAACCGAATATTTTCAATACGACGTTAGTCATTACTGTATTTTTAATGCTGTTTGCAAGACTGGACCGAGGGTATCTCGTGTTTGGCGGAGAAACCCTGTTACCTCTTGTGGGATTGGTCGCACATTACGCTCTAAAGGACTGGTGGGATAAATGAAGCTGGACGAATTTAAGATTCATTACAAAAAATTCCACTTGCTGTGGAGAGAAGAGGAAGTAGCAAGACTGTCGAGATTTTCAGAAATTATGAAAAAGTCTCCGGTGGAATCTACAAAATACTTGCTTGTGTCCGGAGATTCTATTGGATTCACAGATTCGTATCGTGCTGTCGCCATAAAAGCCACAAATGTTGTAGAAAATGCAATAAGGCCTCTTGGATATTATTCCCCCGACTTGTTATCTTTGTTGAAAAAAGCTCAAGAAGTCGCTTTGTTGGAAGATTATACTTTAGCAATTCGGGTAAAAGAAGAGGTACATTTATTTCAGCCTATCGCGAATCAAGTGCCGGACATTGCCCAATTGGGTAAACTGATACCCGCAGATGCAGAACGAGTATCCTTTTTCACAGAGATTTTCAAAGAAATGCCTATGGCGGATATGTTATCTTGGAGAGCTATTTGCGAATCGTTCCAGCCAAATAATTTAGAGACGATGTGCCCTCGATTCTATTTCACACATGAGGGAATCGCAGTAAAAGCGGAACTTGGGAAATCGTATTTAGATGCATTATTCCCAATCCCGTTAAAGCTGGAATGTGAGAAAGTGCTGAATCCGAGATTCATGGATTTATGGTTAAAAGCTACCGCGAAAGAAAAAGTAGTAGCTACTTTACTTTATACAAACAAAGAAAGCAGTGCTATTTGCTTTGAAATACCGAATTTAAAATATATCATCATGCCAATATCGTGGCGAAAAGGAGGAAAATAATATGATAAAAGTAGAATTTCACGGATCTGTGGAAGAGGTAAAAAATGAAATGGTGGAATTTGTGGGAAGTTGGCAAGCACCTGTTGAGGATGCGGAGTTTATCTCTAGAGCAGTGGGCGATACACCCGTCGTCGAGGAACCTAAAAAAACGGTAATAGAGCTGGTAAAGATGGAATCTCCAACAGGGAATTGGACAACTTGCGATTGTAAAGAAGTACCAAAAACAGAGGCTCCGGCCCCTGCGGCTCCTGTCGTACCGACTGTACCGGTTACACCTGCTACGGAATACACTTTTGCAGATATTCAAAGAATTGCGGCTCCGCTCGTACATCAAGGAAAATCCGCAGAACTAATTAATGCTCTTGGAAATTTCGGTGTAAAGGCAATTACCGAACTGCAGCAAGACCAGTTTGGGGCATTTGTTCAAGAGCTAAAGAATTTAGGAGCTGATGTCTAATGGCACATGCTCTATTAGGTCCGTCTAGTGCGGCACGGTGGATGGCTTGCCCACCATCAGTGAATTTAACAAAAGATATGCCGGATACGACGAGTGAATATGCGGCAGAAGGGAGTTTGGCTCATGAGATAGCAGAACTCAAGCTAAAGAAAAAAATAGTGGATCCGGGAATGTCCACTCGAAAATTTAATGCAGAGATGAAGAAATTAAAAGAAAAAGAACTGTATCAGGAGGAAATGCAGGAATTTACAGACATCTATGTGGATTTTATCCAAGAACAGATGTGCGCCTGCGATAACACTCCGTATGTAGCTGTGGAACAGAAAGTAGATTTTTCGCAGTATGTTCCGCAAGGCTTTGGAACAGCAGATTGTATCCTAATATCTGGGGATACGATACACGTCGTAGATTTTAAATACGGAAGGGGTGTGGTCGTGGATGCGGAAGAAAATCCACAAATGTTGCTGTACGCTTTGGGGGCTTATCTGGCTTACAATTTCTTGTACGACATCAAGCGTATTCAGATGTCGATTGTGCAGCCTCGAGTGCCCCATTTCTCCTCGTGGGAATGTGACGTGGACTATTTACTATCCTTCGCCGAGCAAGCGAAAGAAAAGGCCCTCATGGCGGCAGAGGGGCAAGGGGAATTTCAAGCAGGCAAACATTGCAAGTTCTGCAAAGCAAAAACGACTTGCCGTACAAGAGCAGAGGAAAACTTGGAACTCGAGGGTTGGCAGTATGCGTTGCCGCCACTCCTAAAGCCGGATGAAGTCGGGCATATTCTAAGAAAAGCGGAGGATTTAGCCGCTTGGGCGAAGGAATTAAAAGAATGGGCTTTGTCGGAATGCCTGAACGGGAATGAGATTCCGGGATGGAAGGCAGTGCACGGAAGAGGAAGTAGAAGCTTCACGGATACCGATGAAGCTGTAAAGGTATTGATAGAAAAAGGAATTGCGGAGGAACTACTGCATGAACGCAAGTATTTAACACTTGCACAGATGGAGAAGGTAGTCGGAAAAAAGGATTTTCAGGAAATGGTAGGGAATTTGATTGTAATGAAGGAAGGTTCGCCAACTTTGGTCGTGGAAACGGATAAGAGAGAAGCGATTAGCAATCGAATAAAGGCAGAAGAGGAATTTAGCGCAGTTGAGGATATTAATAATTTATAAGTATAAAGGAGAAGTGATATTTTATGGCAAATGAGACTAGAATTATGACAGGAAAAGTGAGATTAAGTTATGTGCATTTATTTAAACCGTACGCAGCGAATGCGGGGCAGGAAGAAAAGTACAGTTGTACAATCTTAGTCCCTAAGCACGATGTGGCGACAAAGGCGAAAATCGATGCGGCAATAAACGCCGCTATCGAAAAAGGAGTGACAGGGTGTTGGGCAGGAGTCAAGCCTCCAAGACCGGCAACACCGATTTATGACGGGGATTCAGTAAGACCGTCTGACGGAGCAGAATTTGGACCGGAATGCAAAGGGTATTGGGTATTTACCGCAAGTGCGAAGACAGAATTTGCTCCGGGTGTGGTAGATGTAAGAGCCCAACCGATTCTGAACCAATCTGAAATCTATTCCGGAATTTACGCGAGGGTATCCGTGACGTTCTTTGCGTACTCGGTAAACGGAAAGAAGGGAATCGGGGCAGGATTGAACAATGTGCAAAAGTTGGCAGACGGAGAACCTTTAGCAGCATCTGCAATTCGAGCAGAGGACGAGTTCGATGCAGTACAAATTGACCCGTTGACTGGGGAACCTATTTTATAGAGGAAGGGCAGTACAAACTGCCTTTTCTCATCAAAGGAGGAAGGGATGAACACACTAAGCATAGATATAGAGACATACAGCTCTATCGACATTAAAAAAGCAGGAGCTTACAAGTATGCCCAAAGTGATGATTTTGAAATTCTCTTATTTGCCTACAGTTTCAACCATCAAGCCGTACAGATTATAGATTTGAAATCAGGAGAGTCTATTCCGGAAAATGTGTTATTTGCCTTGCAAGACAGAAACTGCGTTAAATATGCTTATAACGCAGCGTTCGAGTGGTGGTGCTTGAATCAAGCGGGAATTGATACACCACTGGACCAATGGCGGTGTACGATGGTTCATGGGTTGTACTGCGGATATACGGCAGGATTAGGAGCTACAGGGGCGGCGATAGGACTGCCTCAGGATAAGAGGAAGCTTGCAACCGGAACGGCTTTGATTCGATATTTCTGTGTGCCTTGTAAACCAACGAAGTCCAACGGGAATCGTACCCGGAACCTGCCACACCATGCACCGGAAAAATGGGAATTATTCAAAGAATACTGTCTGCAAGACGTTGTGACAGAAATGGCAATCGCGGACCGGTTATTATTCTATCCAGTTCCTGAAAGAGAGTGGCTACTGTGGAGATATGACGTAGCCATGAACGCCTTTGGTGTCAAAATAGATAGACAGTTAGTCGAGGGAGCTTTAGCGATTGATGCTGAAGTACGACAAGAACTAATGTCGGAAGCGATGAGAATTACCGGGCTGAACAACCCGAATTCTTCCAAGCAATTGATGGAATGGTTGGAGAAGCAAGGAGAGGAAGTGGAAAACTTGCAGAAAGGAACGGTCTCACAACTGGTTGGAGACTTGGAAGACGGAGATGTGAAGAGGGTATTAGAGATCCGGCAAGAACTCTCCAAGACTTCGATTAAGAAATACCAAGCCATGCAGGAAGCTGCAGGAAGAGATGACAGAATCCGAGGAGTCTCTTTCTTCTACGGAGCTAATCGAACTGGGCGATATGCGGGGCGTTTAGTGCAATTGCAAAATCTACCTCGTAACTACCTAGAAACATTAGATGTTGCTCGAGACTTTGTGAGAGAGGGGGATGCACAGGCTCTAAGTATGCTATATGGGAATGTTCCGGATACCTTGTCTCAACTCATCCGGACGGCATTTATCCCAAGTGAAGGACATCAGTTCGTGGTATCCGACTTTTCCGCGATTGAAGCAAGAGTGATTGCTTGGCTAGCCGGGGAAGAGTGGAGATTGGAGGTATTCAAGACCCACGGGAAGATTTACGAAGCATCTGCTTCCCAAATGTTTGGAGTGCCTCTTAACACCATCGTGAAAGGGCATGAGAATTATGCCTTACGAGCCAAAGGAAAGGTTGCCGAATTAGCTCTCGGGTATCAAGGGAGCGTCGGAGCTTTAATCGCTATGGGAGCGGATAAGATGGGATTAACCGAGCATGAAATGAAAGATATTGTGTCGAGGTGGCGGAACACTTCCAAACGGATTGTAGAGCTCTGGTACGCTTTGGAAAATGCGGCTGTGGACGTACTTACGACAGGGCAGAAACAAACGGTGAAATGCGTGACTTTGGCGATGGAATTCGATGTTACCTTTGGGCAAGAGTTTTTAACCATATTATTGCCGTCTGGTCGTAAGTTATTTTATCCAAAGCCGCATTTGCGAGAGAACCAGTTTGGCTCTATGCAGATGCATTACAAAGGTATCAATCAAACATCAAAGAAATGGGAGATTATACCCACTTATGGCGGAAAACTAACGGAAAATATCGTACAAGCCATTGCAAGAGATTGTTTGACAGAAACTCTACTTCGAGTGAAGCAGAAAGGTTGGCAGGTTGTATTCCACGTCCACGACGAAATTATCTTAGACGCTCCAAAGTTTGTTTCTTTAGAAGATGTAGAAAGAGTCATGGGAGAACCGATATCATGGGCTCCGGGACTAATATTAAAAGCTGCAGGGTTTGTCAGCGACTATTATATGAAAGATTAGGGAGGAAAAATGAAAAACACGCTAGCTGATTTGAATAATCACTTATTTGCTCAATTAGAGCGTTTATCAGATGAAGATTTAACAGACGAACAACTAAGTCAAGAAATAAAGAGAGCCTCCGCGATATCGAAAATTGCAACTTCTATCACAGGAAACGCTGCGATTATCTTAGAAGCTCAGAAATTAAAAACAAAAAGATACGAGCTTGAAGGAGAAGAGGCTACAGACATTCCGAAAATGTTGGAGGGGTAATAATGGCGCATAAATATACAAAAGAACAGAAAGAATGGTTGATTGCACATGTAAAAGGAGTTACTACCTTTCAATTGACCGAAATGTTCAATACCGCATTTCAATTGGATTTAAAACGGAGTCAAATTCGAGCATATTTGAAAAATAACAAGTTGACAAACGGTATATTCCGACAATTTAAAAAAGGTCATGTTCCTGCAAATTATAAACCTGTCGGATCTGAGAGGATTGATGAAGATGGATATGTTTTAGTCAAAGTGCAGGACACGGGGACTTGGCCGGAACGATGGAAGCATAAAGGAAAGATTATGTGGGAAAAATATCATAATCAGGAAGTCCCAAAAGGGTATGCCGTGATTTTCGCTGATCAAAATAAATTAAATTTTGCAAAAGAAAATTTAGTACTTATTTCAAAAAAGGAATTGCTCGATATGAATCGAAAAAATCGATTTTCCTGCGATTCTGAGATTACAAAAACAAATCTAAATATTTCTAAGTTGGATATTAAATTGTATGAGATAAAAAAAGGATTGAATTCAGATGAGAAAGATAAAACCAAAAACAAAACGAGAGATAAGATATAACGAAAAACGAGAAATACAAGCGTATAAGAAGCCCGCTCAAGAAGAAATCGACTCTATTGAAATCCGGATGCATCTACTGAACTTGGCGACTGTAGTAGAACGCCATCAGAGTGTCTGGAAGCGGGAGAAGGAAGAGAACGACGGATATTTGAACCCTTACTACAATATCCTGATGGGGCGAGTTAGAAACCTGTGTCGGAAGACGTATGATGTTGCGTTTGAAGGGAAAGATGAAGTGGGGAACGACCCGTGGTCTAAGGCAATTATGGTCAAGACAATGACAATCTGTGCGAGAGCCTTTGGAGACCCGTTGCCTCTCTCTACAGATGATAGACAACAGAATTTACCGCGAGGATTCATGGGAACTTTAGGGGCTTGGGCAAGTGTCGTCAAAGAGCTTGGCTCAAAGCGACTAAGCTACTTGGCGGAAAAATTGGAAATTCAAAACGAAATTTTGAAAATTATGGATTTCTCGACAAAATACATGGAAATGGTATATCGGGAAATTACGAGAAATGAGTTGTTAGGAGGATTTAGAATATGATAGATTATGCAAAAAAAATTAAAGAATATCGGCAAGAACATGGGATTTCACAAAAAGAAATGGCGGATTTATTGAGCGTAACACAGCCGTTTTTATCGATGTTGGAATCGGGGAAAATTAAGGCGGAAAGTGAGAACTTGAAAAAGAAAATTGAAGATTTATTAGAAATTCAAGAGGAGCCCACGTTAGACGGAAAGACGGCGGAAGAAGTCTTGGAAGTAATTATAGAAAAAGAGGAACAGAAAGAGGATAGGATTCACAGTCCTTCTCATTACAAAATCAAAGGATGTAAGTTCGAAAGTATCCATTTATTATCCAACATTATCGAAGAGTTACCCGGAGCCATAGCATTTTACGTTGGAAATGCGATTAAGTATTTAATCCGGGCAGAGAAGAAAAATGGGAGAGAGGATTATGAAAAAGCAAAAGTCTATTTACAGTGGGCTGTCGACTGTAAATACGAAGACAGAGGATATTCAGAAGATGAAATTGCAGAAAGTTTAGGGACAGATTGGCTGACTATCATTAGTGGAATCTGCGACGGCATGGATTTGAAAAAAGGCTTTACGATGAACGAAATATTCAAGGCGATCATGGCTTGTGATTATAAGATAGCTTTGAGCTATGTAGATAAATTACTAACACTTTAAAAGAAGGGGGGGCGACCTCAAATGCAATACTCGAGAACAATCACCATTTCTACTGCGAATAACCGATATTCAGAGCAGTGGACGGCAGTAGAAATGACATGGACTGCATTCGTAGAAAAGCTCGGGAAGCCGATTGTGACTGCAGAGAGCTACGAAGAGTACATGACCTACAAAAAGAAAAAGCAAGACCAAATCAAAGATGTTGGGGGATTCGTTGGCGGGGCTTTGGCAAGCGCTCTCCGACGAAATTCGACGATCCGGACACGTAGTATCGTAACCCTAGACTTAGATAATCTAGTTTATCAGGATGATGAGAAAATCCTGAAAATCTTGCACAGTTTGAATTGCTCATTCGCGGTCTACAGCACCCGGAAGCACAGTAAAGTAAAACCCAGACTTCGAATCATATTCCCGTTAGCCACAGACGTATCAGCTGACGAGTATGAGCCTATCGCAAGGAAGTTAGCAAGCTTTATCGGGATGTTGTACTGTGACCCAACAACGTTCCAGCCTGTTAGGTTAATGTATTGGCCAAGCCACTCCAAAGATAGTGACTATGTCTACGAATACGCCGATAAAGGCTTGATAGACGGAAAAGCTATCTTGAATATGTACGAGAACTGGCAGGACGTGAGACAGTGGCCGGAAGTTCCGGGAGCTGCAAAGCTTCATGAGAACATGGCAAAGAAACAGGAAAACCCGCTTGAGAAAGAGGGGATTGTGGGAGCTTTCTGCAGAAGATACAACATCTTAGAAGCGATTGAGGAATTTTTACCAGGAGTGTATGAGCTTTGTGATACAGAGGGAAGATTAACCTTCGTTGGCGGGAGTACAACCGCAGGAGCTGTGCTCTACGAAAGTGGAACCTTCCTTTATTCACATCATGCCACCGACCCTTGCAGTCAGAAGCTCGTAAATGCCTTTGACCTAGTGCGGTTACATAAGTTTGGGCATAAGGACGATATGGCAGAAGAGGGAACCCCGGTTGGACGATTGCCCTCATATCTAGCAATGAAGGAGTTTATCCTGGAAAAAACTCCGGTGAAAATCGATTTGATTCGGGAACGGCAAGAGCAAGCGATGAAGGAATTTGCAGTAGTACTTCCGGATAATTCACATCAAGAAGAAGTGCTAGAGGGGGAAGTCGTGGAGGAAGAAGAGGCATGGGAGCAATATCTGGAGTGTAAATCAGATGGATTCCCGTTACCTACAATTCCCAACATCAGCCTTATACTGCGAAAGGATCCAAAAATCCGGGAAAAAATTTATTATGAAGAATTTTCCAACCGTTTGTTAGTTCGCTGCCCATTACCCTGGGGAAGTTCAGAAAAACAGGTTCGGGTATGGGCAGATACAGATGATTCAGGGTTACGGTGGTTTTTTGAAAAGTTTTATAAAATATCAGGGGTGAATAAAATTATGGACGGGGTGAATCTGATATCTGAAGAAAATAAAGAAAATGCAGTAGCATTATACTTACAAAGTCAGACATGGGACGGTGTAGAACGTTTAGAAACACTGTTTATTGACTATCTAGGATGTGTAGATAATATCTATACAAGGGAAGCAGCAAAGCTATCCATGGTGGCCGCCGTCAGAAGGGCTATCATAGGCGGGATTAAATGGGACTATATGCCCATTTTTATAGGGCCGCAAGGAGTGGGGAAAAGTACTTTTTTAAAGGTTTTAGGAAGAGAATGGTTCAATGACAGCTTGTCCAGTTTTGACGGCAAAGAAGCTTGCGAAGTAATACAAGGGAGTTGGATTGTAGAAGTGAGTGAACTAACAGGACTGAGAAAATCGGAAATCAATATTGCAAAGCAGTTTTTGACACGACAAGAAGACATTTTTCGAGAAGCGTACGGTAGAAGAACGAAAAAATACCCAAGAAGATGTGTCTTTTTCGGGACTTCCAACGATGCGGAATTTTTGAAAGATGCATCCGGGAATAGAAGATTTTGGCCTATTGATACTTTCGTACAAACTCCTAAAAAATCTATTTTCCAAGACCTTGCAAAAGAAGTCGACCAAATATGGGCGGAGGCTTGTGAGTCATCCAAGCGGGAAGATTTTCATTTGGTGTTAAGTAAGGAAGCGGAAATGTTGGCAAGATTGGAGCAAGAAAGCCATCGAGAAGATAATTTTAAACGAGGGATTATTGAAGAATATTTAGATAAAAAGTTGCCAAGAGCGTGGGGTTCGATGGATTTATTTGCGCGAAGAGCCTATCTACAAGACTATGAAAATCAAGTTGCATTACATTCAGAATTGTTTGAACGGGATCGCGTCTGTATTGCGGAAATATGGGAAGAAGCACTCGGGAATGACAAAAGATTCATGCGGAAAGCGGACAGCTTTGAGATTGCCGACATCATGTCAAGTATGAAAGGCTGGGAAAAAATGAAGCATGTTATGAAGGTGAAGAACTACGGCGGTCAAAAAGGGTATTTAAGGAAACAAAAATAAGGACAACCAAGTCTTGAAAAAAGGACAACCAAAGGTACAAAAAAGGACAACCAAGACAACCATCGCAAAAATGAAAAAGACAACCAAGAAAAGTTGGTTGTCCACTTGGTTGTCCACTTGGTTGCCCAAAAAACCATTGAAAATATTAAGGAATTATATAAAGACAACCAAGACAACCAAAATCTATATATAAATATAAAATTAAGAATTTAAGAATATATATAACCTTATTTTTCTTATTTCGCGTATACTCATATACGCGCGTGAGGAAGTTGTCCTTGTAGATTTTTTTAAGGAGATTTGAAATTGAAAAAAACAGAAAAAGAAATTGAACAAAAATTAAAGCGCAGGATAGAGAGCCTCGGAGGGTTATGTTTAAAGTGGACCTCTCCGGGAATACGAGGGGTGCCTGACCGGATCTGTATTATGCCCGGAGGCGATGTCTTGTTTGTGGAATTAAAAGCAGAGGGGAAGAAGAACAATCTATCTCCTTTGCAAAAGAACATCCACAAGAAGTTAAAAGCACTAGGACACGTGGTCTGTGTCGTATCCTCTTACGAGGAAGTCAATGATTTGATTGAAACATGGTGCATGAGTTAGGAGGTGATGTCGAATGAAGTTTGTACCGCATAATTACCAAAAATACTGTATCGAACGCATGATACAGGATGATAAATTGGGATTGATGCTGGATATGGGACTTGGGAAGACAATTATAACCCTAACCGCGATTCAAGAATTAAAGTACAATCGATTTGAAGTGAATAAAGTTCTCATCATCGCCCCGAAAAAGGTCGCAGAAGTGACGTGGACGGACGAGATAGAGAAGTGGGAGCACTTATCCTTGCTTCGTCCTTCCCTCGTGCTAGGAAGTGCCTCAAAGCGGATAAAAGCCCTGGCTAAGAATGCGGATGTCTATGTCATCAATCGAGAGAACGTCGTGTGGCTGGTGGAGTACTACAAGAACGAATGGCCGTTCGATATGGTGGTGCTGGATGAATGGAGTAGCTTCAAGAACCATCAATCCAAGAGATTTAAGTACCTAAAAATGGTGCGGGGAAAAATGAAGCGGGTGGTCGGGTTGACCGGAACACCAACTCCAAACGGTCTGATTGACTTATGGGCTCAAGTCTACCTACTGGACCAAGGGGCGAGATTGGAGAAGACCATCGGGAGATACCGGGAGAGATATTTTGACCCGGGACAGAGGAACCGGACCACGATTTTCAACTACGAGGCAAAAGATGGATCCGAACACGCAATTCATGAAAAAATAGCGGATATTTGCATTTCGATGAAGGCAGAGGATTATTTACAGCTTCCAGATGTGATTTATGAGACCGTTCCGGTGGTCTTGGATAGCAAAGCGAAAAAAGTCTATGACGAACTTGAGAAAAAGATGATTTTAGAGTTAGAAGCAGGAGAAGAAATCACGGTGACCAGTGCAGCCGCTTTGTCCAACAAACTCCAACAATTGGCGAATGGGGCGATATACGGAGAAAATCGAGAAGTGTTTGAAATCCACGACTGTAAAATCGAGAGATTCTTAGAACTTATCGAACAGTTAAACGGGAAGCCCGCTTTAGTCTTCTATAACTTCCAACACGACTTAAGCCGAATCCAAGAGGCATTGGCAAAGTCAGGACTACGAGTGAGGTTATTGAAGTCTCCGGAGGATCAAAAAGACTGGAACGAACATAAGATTGATGTCCTGTTAGCCCATCCGGCCAGTGCAGCATATGGATTGAATTTGCAGGAAGGTGGAAATCATGTTGTGTGGTTTGGGTTAAATTGGAGCTTGGAACTCTACCAACAGGCGAATAAGCGGCTTCACAGACAAGGACAGAAAGAAAAAGTTATCATCCATCATCTCATTACTAAAGGAACTCGAGACGAGGATGTGATGGCCGCATTGGAGAACAAAGGCAATGTGCAGGAAGAGCTGCTACAGAGTTTGAAAGTGAGAATTGAGAAAGTCAAAGGAGGAAAATGATGAGAGATAGACTAAAAGAATTATGGGAAAGACAAAAACATTTTGATAACATAGCTTTTCAAAATGCGGCAACTACGAGAGAAGATACAACTCTACATAGAAAAGTTGCACTTATTACTGAAATTGGAGAGCTTTACAACGAATTACCAGACTTCAAGTATTGCAAGAAGAATGATAAAAATCTTTTGAGACAAAAAACCGGATACTAAGGAGGACTAGATGACAGAGAAGGAAATGCAGAAATTAGCAGGGATTGTACTGAACCAATTGGAGCAGAAGGAAAAAAGAGAGATGATGTCTGCACAAACAATTTTTAGAAAAACAGAATTGTTGTTGAAGAAATATAAAAGTTTCAAGAAAAGAATCGGGGTATTGAATCAACAGCTAGAAAATGTACAGTTGAGAAAATGTGTTACATTTGGTGAGATTAGAGTTGAAAATAAAGAATATCTCTCTGAATATGAGAAAATCGAAAATAAAAAAATTGAGATTAAAAAATCAATCGGCATGTACGAAGCTGTTATAAGTTTAATAGAGCAAGGATTAGAAAGCATAAAAGACGATAAATATTACTCAATAATTGAAATGAGATATTTAGACAGAGTGAAAATAGAAGAGATTGCAGAAAAAATAGGAGTAGATGAATCTACAGTAAAAAGAAATAAAAATAGACTTATTGATGAAATTTCTTTGGTTATTTTCGAAACAGAAATACTAAAAGACATTTTTAAAAATTTTTTATGATTTGCACCTTTTTTGCCCTTTTAATGAACTTTTATATGTGTTATAATGCTATCGTGGAAGAAGCAGGGGGAAAAACCTTGCTTCTTTTTTGTTTTTTGGCGTGAGCAAGAATGATAAGTTCTTGCTTTTTTTATTTTAAAGAAGAAAAGGAGGAAAAATGAAAAAATTAAAAGGAGTTATTTTATTTTTTTTATTTACGTTGTCTTTGTATGCAAATACAGGGAAAGTGGCAAGTTTTAATACTTTACATTTAGGGACTTCTAAAAAGGATTACAAATTGTTTTGTGAAACAATACGAGACTTCGATTTAGTAGGTTTGGAAGAGGTTATGAAAAAAGAAGCTGTAGAAAATCTTGTGAAAGAATTGAACAAAAATACAGGTAGTATCTGGGAAGGACATATTTCACAACATGCAGTTGGAGAGAATGGGTATAATGAGTTTTATGGATATGTTTGGAAGAAAGACAAGGTAAAGTTGATAAAACAAGAAGGCTTTTACCCTGATCCGGACAATAAATTTGTTAGAGAGCCATATGGAGCTACTTTTAAAATTGGCAATTTTGATTTTACCTTTGTGTTACAACATGCGGTTTATGGGAAAAAAGTATTAGAAAGAAAATTGGAAGCGGCTGAATTAGTCAAAGTGTACGATTATTTTCAAGATAGGGATATTAAAGAAAATGATATTTTAATTGCGGGAGACTTTAATTTATCCGCATCTGATAAGGCATTTGATAGTTTGTATAATCATAGAGATAATATAACGTGCACACTAGACCCTAAAACAAAGACTACTGTTGGAACAAAAGGATTATCGAGTGCATATGATAACATTTTTATTTCTAAAAAATATACAACAGAATATACTGGAAAAAGTGGAATAGTAGATTTTACGAATAAAAAGTATGGAGAAGCTAGGAAAAAGATATCTGATCATTTGCCGATTTATATTGAAGTCAACACTGATAAGGATGATGATTAGAATAAAAAAAAGTAGTTTTAGGATTCTACTATAAAAAATCCTAGATATTATGGAGAGTTATCCTAATTTGGTAAGGAAGTAGTCTACTAAACTACCGCCGCAAGGCTTATGGGTTCAAGTCCCATACTCTCCGCCAAAAAGCAATGTAAAAAGGTTGCGAAGTGGAAAAGCAACCAAAATATATTTGAGAAAGTGAGGTGAAACAGATTGAACAAGCAGGATTTATTTGTAAAAGAATACTTAAAAGATTTGAATGCGACACAAGCATATATTAGAGCAGGATATAAATTTAAGAATGAGAATGTTGCTGCTGCAAGTGCTGCTAAAATCCTAAGAAATCCTAAGATACAAGAAAAAATACAAAAGGCAATGGCTGAAAGAGAGAAGAGAACGGAAATTACGCAAGATAGAGTATTAAGAGAGATTGCAAACTTGGCTTTTACGGATAGAACCGGAATCGTCAATCTGAAAAAGAACCGAGTTATCATACAAGATTTTGAGGAATTAACACCTGAGCAAAGAGCATGCGTTGCTGGAGTAAAAGAAACGAAATACGGCATTGAAGTGTCTTTCTACAACAAGGAAAAAGCTTTAGAAATGTTGGGTAGGCATCTAGGGATGTTTACAGAAAAAGTGGAGGTCAAGGGAGAATTAAAAACAGAGGATCCATTTAAGGGATTAACCACGGAAGAGCTTAAAAAGGTGATATTCAGTGGAGAAAAATAGTGAAGTAATAAGAAGGGCTAAACTAGAACTTGCAAGACGTGAGTTCTTTTTTTATTGCCATTTAAAAGCCCCCGACTTCTACAAATATGAAAGACAGTTTTTAGTGGATTTATGCAACGATTTACAGGATTTTCTTACCAGTGATGATGAGGTACTTATTTTAAATCTACCGCCAAGACATGGAAAATCAAGGACAGTAGGGAATTTAGTGGAGTGGTTATTTGGAAAAGATATAACCGCAAAGATTATGACAGGGTCGTACAATGAAACTTTATCGACTATGTTTTCCAAGAATGTTAGGAACACGATTCAGGAAGTAAAAGCTGATAAAAATAAAATTGTATTTTCCGATATTTTTCCGGGCGTAGCTATAAAACAAGGCGACGGAGCCATGAATCTTTGGAGTTTGGAAGGTGGATATAATAACTACCTTGCGACTTCTCCCGGGGGAACTGCAACAGGGTTTGGTTGTAGTCTTATGATTATAGATGATTTAATTAAAAATAAAGAAGAAGCTTACAATGCCGATGTTTTAGAAAAACATTGGGAATGGTATACGCAGACGATGTTATCAAGACTTGAAGAAGGTGGAAAAATAATAATTATAATGACCCGTTGGGCTAGTGAAGATTTAGCAGGCAGAGCTGTAGAGCATTATAAGGAAGAAGGCAAAAAAGTCAAACACATTAAGATGAAAGCTGTACAAGAGGATGGATCTATGCTTTGTGAAGAGATATTGAGTTATAAATCGTACAAATCAAAAGCTAGAGCTATGGGAGCTGAAATAGCATCAGCCAATTACCAGCAAGAACCGCTTGATTTAAAAGGAAAGTTATATAGCAATCTTAAAACGTATAAGCAATTACCTACAGATGTAAATAATAAATTATTATTTACAGCATATAAAAATTATACAGATACGGCAGACACAGGAGAGGATTATCTATGTTCTATTTGTTATGGGGTGTATAACAAGGAAGCCTATATTTTAGATGTGTTATATACAAAAGAACCGATGGAAATAACAGAACCGGCAACAGCTAAGATGCTAATAGAAAATAATATAAAAGATGCAGACATAGAAAGTAATAACGGTGGTAGAGGTTTTGCCAGAGCAGTAGAAAGGCATTTATTAGAAAAATATAATAGTAATCGTTGTAAAATTAAATGGTTTCATCAAACACAAAATAAAACTGCTAGAATCTTATCCAATGCCACTTGGGTCATGGAACATGTTTATTTTCCAGTGAATTGGGCGGATAGATGGCCGGAATTTTACAGAGCGATTACGACCTACCAAAAAGAGGGGAAAAATGCTCATGACGATGGACCGGATGTTTTGAGTGGGATTGCGGAAAAATGTGGAGCTACATCAGGATTGTCATTTGATTAAGGAGAAAAAAAGATGTGGGAATGGATTAAAAACATATTTAAGAAGAATAAAAAGGTGGAAAATATGGAGATACGAAAACTAGAATATTTAATCAGTACTTGGTTGACTTCTAAAGTAAGACAAGACCAACTGAATGGGGAACGATACTACAGGGGAAATCAAGATATTTTGCAGAAAAAAAGAAAAGCTATCATGGAGCAAGGGCGATTGGAAGCTGTTGACAATATGGTTAATTCTAAAATCGTAGATAATCAGTATGCGAAAATGGTAGATCAAAAAGTAAATTATTTGTTAGCAAAAAAGCCGACATTTAATTGCGAAAATGAAGATGTGAGAGAGCTATTCGGGGCAAAATTCTTGAGAATGTTAAGAAATTTAGGAGAGGATAGTCTGAACAACGGCATTGGTTGGGTGTATCCTTACTTTGGGAAAAATGGTAAATTGCAATTTAGGAAGTTCGAAGCATCCGAGATTTTACCGATTTGGAAAGATAACAACAAAGAAGAGCTAGAGCTGGCGATTCGACTTTACGAAGTCATGGAGTTTGACGGGGACAGGTTAAAACCGGTGAAAAAAGTAGAAGTTTACTCAGAACATGGGGTAAACTTTTTTATTTGGGATTATAACAGATTGAAAGAAACCGGACATTCCGACTACATCTCAATAGGAGAGACCGGATATAACTGGGGGAAAGTTCCGTTAGTTCCTTTCCGCAGCAACAATTTAGAGCAGTCTTTAATCTGTAGAGTAAAGTGCTTGCAAGACGGACTGAATGAAATTTTATCTAAGTTTCAAGATAATATGTTAGAAGATGCCGGAACAACGATCCTGATTCTAACGAACTATGACGGCGAAAATCTAGGAGAGTTTCGTAGAAATCTAGCAACCTATCGAGCTGTAAAAGTCAATAATATGGACGGAGGAAAAGGAGGTTTGGATAAACTAACGATTGAGGTCAATGCGGAAAATTACCAACTAATCATAAAGCTTCTGAAAAAAGCAATCATTGAGAATGCAAGAGGGTTTGATGCGAAAGATGAAAGATTGGGAGGAAATCCTAATGAGATGAATATCCAATCCATGTATTCTGATATTGATTTGGATGCCAATCAAATGGAAACAGAGTTTCAAGCATCGTTTGAAGAGTTAATGTGGTTTGTGAATAAAGCTTTGAATGTCAATGACACGCTGGAAGTCGTATTCAACCGAGATGTTTTAGTAAATGAAACAGAATCAATCACAAACTGTATTCAAAGTTCTGCGTTGCTATCTTTAGAAACTGTGTTAGCACAGCATCCTTGGGTTACGAACGTGGAAGAAGAATTGTATCGTTTGAAGAAACAAAAAGAAGAAAGTATTGAAGGAGAATATGCCGGAGTCATGAACGCTTCTGATGAAGATGAGTAAAAAATATTGGATAGAACGATTTGAGCAAGAAGAAGCGAGAAATGCAAAAATGAGCCTACAGCATATGCAGGTTGCAAAAAAGCAATACCAAAATACAATGCGTAAAATCGATTCAGAGATCCGTTCTTGGTATTCTAAGTATGCTAGTGACAATGAGATGAGCTATGAAGAAGCTCAGAAAACCTTATCCGGAAAAGACCGAAAAAATTTAAAGCTGACACTAGAAGAATATATCAGATTGGGAGAACAGCAAAATGTAAGTTTTGATACCGAAGTAGAAAAAACGTTAAAAAGAGTCAGTGCCGGAGTTCATGTGAATCGTTTAGAATCGATTAAGAGCTCGATACAGGCAGAACTTGACATTCTATACACAAATGTAGAGCGAGGGCTTGGAGAGCACTTCTGTGAGGTCGTTGGAGCGGGATACGCTAGGACAAACTATCTGGTACAATCTATGATCGGAAATTATGAGAGTATATCCGGATTGAATAAGGACTTATTGAATCAAATGATTTATAAGCCGTGGACAAGTGATGGAAAAAATTGGTCAAACAGGGTCTGGAAACAGAAGGATAAACTGATTGAAGAGCTTCACACTTCTTTGGTTCAATCGTTAGTACTTGGGGATGATGTCAATCTATTAGCAGATAAAATGTCAAAAAGATTAGATGTCGGGTTCAGCAGAGCTGCTAACTTGCTTATGACGGAATCGGCTGCATACCACTCCAAAGCTACAGAGTTGTGTTATAAGGATTTAGGAGTGGAGAAATATGAGATATTGGCAACTTTGGACAATCGAACCTCTACTGTGTGTCAGGGGATGGATGGTAAAATATTCGAGAGAAAACAATATCAAGTAGGAGTCACGGCACCGCTTTTTCACTGCCGATGTCGCACGACCACAATTCCTTATTTCGAAGACTTAACAGAAGATGAAACAAGAGCTGCAAGAGATGAGGAAGGAAACTATGTGGAAGAAAAAGCAAGTATGAAATATCCGGAGTGGGAAGAAAAATACTTGAAAGAAAATGAAAAAGAGGGTATAATGAATATAGAATCATTTTATCCATTGTCTGAGAAGCAAGTAAACGACTTCCAAAGAAAAAGTAATGAGCTTTTTAGGACTCTTACTCAAGATGAACTTAGAGCATTTGAAATGTACACAGGAAGCTGGTATTTAGACGTCAATGATTATTTACTGAAAAAGAAAAATAACAACAATTTCTTGGATAAGATAATAGATACCATAGAAAGTGTGATGGATGAATTTGAAACAGATGAAAATATACTGGCGTATAGAGGCATTAAGGATTGGCATTACCGGAATATACAAATAGGCGACGTGATCGAAACAGGTATGTTTACCAGTACATCTTTATCAGAAAGTGTCGCTAAAGATTTTGCACGTTCCACAGTGTTTGAAATAGAAATTCCGAAAGGAACAAAGGGAATTTATATAGGTCGAAATTCAGCATATCCTCACGAGAGAGAATTTTTATTGAGTCATAAGTTGAAATACAAAGTACTTCGAAGAGAAGGGGATACTTTAAGGCTAAGGGTGATAAAAAATGATTAGAAATGAAAGATTGTGTGAACTTGAGAATAAGAAAAGTAAGCTAACGTTAGATGAGATGAAAGAGTTAGAAATGTTGAGAAATGCATTTGACCGTCGACAAGAATACATAGTAAAAATATATGGAGGAGCAATTAACAAAGATGAATACGCGGAGTATCTAAAAGTTTGCGAATTATTGCAAGATGACCGGATTTTAAAGCTGGGTGATAAGCCAAGAGGATTATCTTTGAGAGAAAAATGGAGAGCAGATGAAAAAATTTTGTCTTCGATTTGATAAGGAGGAAAATGTGAAAAAGATAGCCGCCTTCATGGTATTTTTAATAATTTTAACTGCTGGAGTCTGGTATTATTGGAACACAAACAACATGTATAAATTCGTAAATAAAGAAAATATCACGTCCGATTATCGAATAGATGACATATCTCATGACAGAATCAGATTTACTGAAAAAGCGCTAGGAGACGGATATATTTTAAAGAATTTCACAATTTCAAAAGTAGAAAACGGAATAGATGCAATAACCAAATTTAAAACCTCTAATCATGTGTATGAGGGCAACGGTTATCAAAAACTTTTTCAGGATGAGAATGAAGTTGTGTTTGTTAAGACAGAATATGACAAGCATACTTATGTTATAAATAAATATCTACAAGAAAAAGATATTTATATTGAGATAACGTATGTTTCGGAGGAACAAGTGACAGGGTATGAAATCAATAGTTTAATGTATGAAGCGGAAAGTTTTTTAATATAGCTTAAATAAATAGTTTACACGAAGAGAGGTATTACAGCCTCTCTTTTTTAATACTCAAAATTGGGGAAGGAGGTGTTAGGATGACAAGAATGGGATATATTTTTCTAATTTTAATCGGCTTAGTAGGTGGAATTTACACGTACTTTAGAATTAAGTATCGGCAAAAGAAGCCAAAGGATTTATTCAATCAAGCAAAGAAAGATTTTAAGAAAAAGTAGGAAGAGGACTGTTTCCAGTCCTTTTATTTCGCCTTTTTCGTATTGTAGGCGAAAAAGAACAAGATCTCAAATCGATGACATACATCGTAAAAAATGAAAGGAGAAAACATGAAAAAAGAAGATTTATTAGCATTAGGGTTGTCGGAAGAGTTAGCTAACAAAGTGGTAGACAAGTACGGGCATTTAGTGACTAAAACAAGATTGGATGAGGTGATTGCAGAGAGAGATACATTAAAAACACAGGTCTCAGAAAGAGATAAGCAGTTGAAGGAATTGGAAAAAGCAGCAGGGGATAATAAAGAGTTAAAAGATCAAATCGAAAAATTGCAAAAAGACAACAAAGAGGCTGCAGATAAGTATGCAAAAGATTTACACGATTTACAGGTCAATAATGCTGTTGACTCAGCGATTTCCGGAGCAAAAGGAAAAAATGGAAAGGCAATCAAAGCATTGCTGGATTTAGAAAAAGCAGAAATCAAAGATGGAAAAATCATAGGACTGGAAGAACAGTTAGCGAAGTTAAAAGAATCTGACGGATATTTGTTTGAGGAAGCACAACAACCTCAAAATACAAATCCTGCCGGATTTACACCAGGAGCAGGGAACTCAAATACTTCAGGAGGAGACGGACCGAAAACCTACTCTCAAATCATGCAAATGCTAGCGGAAAATCCGGGATTGGACATTTCAAAAATTTAAAAAGGAGATGATATTACATGAAACATTTTGATGCAAAAATTTTTAACGGAGAGGCATTCGGGAAGTATGTATCCATTATCCCAAATACCAAGAAAAATGAATTATTAAAGTCAGGAGCTATTCAAGGCAATCAAGAAATTAAGGATGCCTTTGCGAATCAAACAGGAACACATTATGCAACATTACCAATGCACGGAAGAATTGGCGGAAAAACATTGAACTACAACGGATCCACAAATGTCACTGCAACGTCTACAAAGACTTACTCCAGAGGAGTCATTTCTATCGGAAGAATGGCAGCTTGGACAGAAAAAGATTTTTCTTACGACATCACGGGCGGAGTAGATTTTATGGATAACGTCGCAAAGCAAGTAGTAGACTTCTGGGCAGATGCATATCAAGGAATTTTACTTTCCATTTTGAAAGGTATTTTTGCTATGAATTCTGGAAAAGACAAAGAGTTTGCAGAAGGGCATACGTATAATATTACTGAATTAGCGGGGAAAGATGGAAAAGTAGGACCAACGACTTTGAATTCCGCTTCTCAAAAAGCGTGCGGGGACAACAAAAATATATTTAAAGTGGCGATTATGCATTCTACTGTCGCAACAAACTTAGAGAATTTACAAATCTTAAAATACTTTACCCAAACAGATGCAAACGGAATGCAAAGAGAAGTGGGAATGGCGACATGAAATGGCAGAGTCGTGTTCATTGATGACTCTATGCCGACGGTAAAATTTACCGGAGGAAAATATGCAAAAGTGGAAGCCTCTCATCCGGATGCTTTGAAGATTGCGACTCCGGGAACAGGAGTTAAAGAAGTTCCTGCTGAAACAGTTAAAAAAGCAAAATTCGATTCTAAATGGGAACCAAAGGATGGAGAGTATGCGGCACTAGTTGAGGCTGGAACAGAATATACTACATATTTATTAGGAGCAGGAGCATTTGACTACGAAGATTTAGGGGTAAAACACGCTCATGAAATGGTTAGAGATGCAAAGACAAACGGTGGAGAGGATATGCTAATCACAAGAAGAAGATTGGTGTATGCCCCATACGGAATATCTTACAAAACAGATTCAACCATTTCTCCGGAAGATACTGAATTGGAAAAAGGAACTAACTGGGAATTGGTAAAATCTCAAGACGGAGATGTGATTGATCACAAGGCAATTCCAATCGCTAGAATCATTCCTCGAGGATAGTGAGGCGTATGGATGCGATTGAGAAGTTATTACAGTCTTTCGGATACACAGTAGGAGAGGCAGACAGACCTCTCCTTTCTTTTATTCGAAACACGGTTGAAAACTCCATCAAGATAAGAGCAAATATCCGGGAGATTCCAGAAGAATTAGTTCCGGTAGTCGAGAAAAGAACTGTGGGAGAATTCTTAGCTACTAAGTTAAGTACCGGGGAATTTAAGAGCGATAGCATCAATTTAGAGCCTTTGGTAAAGACAATCCAAGAGGGAAAAGTATCTATCACATATGACACTTCCGGACAGACCAGAGAAATGATGTTGAAGACCTACTGTGGAATGTTGATAGCTTATGGTGAGTTAGAGATTGTGGCATACCGGAAGTTGAGGTGGTAGCATGAATCATAAAGCAGTATTGGAGAGAACATATATCGCGACCGCGAAAGTATACGGATACGAAAAAGTAAAGGAAAAAGGAATCACAAAGAATAAAGAGATTGTTTTGATAGAGAGTTTAAAATGCAGGATTGACTATGAGACAATCACCGGAACAGAGCAGGGGAATCTTGGGAAAGTGTATCAACAAGTTATCTTATTCTGCAATCCGGATATTCGCATTCCCCCAAACTCAAAAATCGAAGTGACTCAACTGGGGAGAACGGAAACTTACTTGAGTTCTGGGAAACCTGCAGTATATTCTTCTCATCAAGAAATCATTCTGCAAGTTCACGAGGTGGCATGATGAAGATACAGATCGATGAAAAAGCTTTTACACAATTTCTGAAAGAATGTAAGAAAAATTCCGTAGATGCCAGACCGATTTTGGAAAAAGGATTAAATGAAATCGGCGCAAGGCTGCTACGAAGAACAAAGCAAAAAACACCGGTAGGAGTAAGTCAGGAAGGAAAAATTGCAAGAAGAGATAAAAACGGAAAGCTTATGACGTATTCAAAAGGGATAAATAAAGGGAAGATTAAGACAAGAATAGGCATTATTCACCAAGGCGGGAATCTAAGGAGAAGCTGGTATGCTACGAATACGATTCGTAGAAGCGATTCTAGTAAGGTTATTGTCTATAATTCTTCCCGGTACGGAATGTATGTAGAGTACGGGCATAGACAGACACCGGGAAGATTCGTACCTGTGCTTGGCAAAAGGTTGAAAGCGAGATGGGTAAAAGGTCGATTCATGCTTACTAAAAGTATTCAAGAAGTAGATGCTTTAGCTCTTAGCGTTATGAAAAAACATATAAAAAAGGCGGTGAGTGCGTGGAAATAATAGGAAGAATCGGGGAAGCCCTGAATACACTATACCCGGGGATAGAAGTGTACGTGGATGATATTCGGCAAGGTGCTACAGAGCCCTATTTCATACTGCAGTTTGTATCGAAGAGGGATATCAAGATAGCAGGAATCAAGTGCAATAAAGCGTATACGATAGACATTGCATACGTATCCAAAGAGGAATCGGACTTGTACAAGGTTATAGATTCTCTTGAGAAAAAACTGTATTCTTTAGTACCATACCTTTCCTATGACATGGAAGTTATCGAAAAGGAAGGACATTTTGTGATTGAGGTTATCGCGGAAAATCCTGCAACAAAGGAAGAATACTCCGGGGATGGTTTTTACCAAATATTGTCAGACAAAGTAAAAGAATTATCCCAAAAACCTTGCTATTTTTTAACAGTAGACTTACAAAAGGTGGACTTTAAAAAAGGATTTTTCATCTTAAAGCCTCTATCCTTAGCGGCTTCTACAATTAGTCTGAATCACAGAAAAGAATATGAGCAGGAAATAGAGCTAGTATATTTGGAGAATTCAGAAAGACATCCTATGAAGATATTGGAAGAGCACGAACAACTTATACAAGCCTTATCGGATGACACAGTATTGAGGAAAGAATATATAAATTTAGATTATGAAATTGAGGTGGAAGATGAGGAAGAAGAGAAAGAAGTATTAGATTTTTCCCATTTTACCACAACGCTAACTGTAAAAAGGAGAGGATAACATGGATGTTAGATTTTTAGTGGGAAAACAAAGCGGAGATGGGACTGCACAAGTAACTGATATGACAGTGTTGGACGCTACTTCTTATTCCGTTATGCCAAAAGCAAATAAAGTAAGCTCACAGGCAATCGGATCCGGAAGATGGGAACGAGACGGATTCATATCTAAAATGGACGTCAGTGGAGATGTGACCATAGAAGCAAATACCGGACAATTGGAAATTTTGTTAGAAGGAGCAGGATTTAAAGGAACTAAAAAAACAAAAAACCTGGAATTCTTACCGGATAAATTTGCAACGTTCTTGACATTGGCGATGGATAATATCGAAGATGATATTTCAGAATACGCCCAAGATTGTTTGGTTTCTAGTTTAAAATTATCAGCTCAAATGGAATCTTTTGTGACAGCAACTGCTTCTATCATCGGAAAAAAACATACAGTAAACAGTAATAAGTTGAGTATCCAACCGAAAACAGCAACAGGAGAAAGCTTGATCTGTTTAGGGGCAGTACTGAAAGAAAAAAGTTCGGATGTGACTGCGAAGATTGAGTCTATTGACTTGACAATTGATAACAAATTAGAGGGAAAAGCTTCTTTGAACTCTATTTATAATAAAGTGATTCGTCAGTCTGATAGAGGGTCTGTGACCTTGGACATTTCTTTCAATAGCTTTGACAAAGAGAGCTATAAGAGTGGACATGATCTATTACAAAAAAATGGATCCTATAAAGTGGAATTGACATTCGCAGAATCTACCACACCGACTAAATTGGTGAAGATAGAGTTACCTAAGGTAAAGTTATCTCAAGCACCGGAAGCGAAGGATTTGGAAAGAGCAGGGGGAATGACAAAGCAATTGACAGCGTACTATGATGAAGCGACAAAATCCCCAATTAAAATCACGTTTGAAAACTATTCGGAAATGTAAGGAGGGTAAAGATGAGTACATTTATAGAAAGAATGAAGAATGAAAAAGAAGAGCTAGATATGAAAATCGAAAAATTAGCAGATTTTTTAGAGAAAGACAATACCGAGAAACTTACAGAGCAAGAAATTGAGCTTTTAATCGCTCAACACAATGCGATGCAAGTATATTCGTATATCTTAAAACAAAGAATTGCTCTATATTAAAGGAGAGAGTAGATGGAAGAAAAAGATAAGAAGATAGATCCGATTGCGGAGAGTAAGGTGTCTGATATTCAGGAGTTTGGAAAAGCCGGAAATGTCTTAGTCTTAGAAACGGTAGGAACTTTCCGCAACATGATGAATTTGATTCACAAACCGCGAGAAAAAGAACGATTCATTGAGGAAAAGTATTTGGACGGGAATGGAGAAGAAAAGAAACGAGAAATCCGGGAGAGACAAGCTATCTACTATCCTTTTGAAGAGTCTCCGGAATTTGAGTTTATGTTAGCGCAATCTGTGAAGCTACAACTAGAAGGCAAGGAAGTGGATTTAACGGCAAATAATCTAGTGAAATTCTTTAACCGGGAACCTCAGGAATATCGAAATGTGCAACGAGCATTGAATAAACATGCAAGTGATATGGGTTTTCTAAGAAAATAGAGCAGGCTTATTATAAGGCCTGTTCTTTTTTTCTAGGAGGACATACTCCGGCCACTGACAAATATGATTTAATATTGCAGGATATTATGCGATACTTTCATTATTTTGACCGGAAGTATATGTCCGGGTTCAGTATTGCATTTCTACCATTGTCAAGAGGATATGATGAACATCCTTACTGGCTTATGAAAAAATTAGAATTTATATTACGAATGGTTAATAAAGTGGATTCAGAGAGAAGAAAATAGAAAGGAGGCGACATGGCAAAGAAGCAATTGCAAACCGTCATTGAAATGCAGGATAAATTTTCGAAACAACTAGAATTGTTTTCTGAGGATTTGCATAAAGCTACAGATGAATTGAAAAATTTTGCGAAAGAAAATGAGAAAAGTTCGGGGAGTTCTGGCAAATTGACAGACTCTTTATTAAACTTATCCAATGTCGCAAAGACAGCTGGAATTGCCTATCTCGGGAAGAAGATATTTGAGCTGGGGAATTTTGCCGTAGGAGCAGCGTCCAAAATGGATGAGTTAGGGAACGTAACCTCTCAAGTATTTGGAAATTCAAAAAGAGAAATCGAGGATTGGGCAAAAACAATGGATGACAAGATCGGTAGAAGTATTTACCAACTTCAAAATTTTGCATCGATTTATGGATCTATGTTTAAAGGAGCTGGATTTGATACGTCGTATTTCAAGAATATTTCGAAAGACTTAGCCGTTTTTACCGCCGACTTTTCATCTTTCTTTAACGTGACAGATGACGAAGCATTTACCGCTATCAAAGGGGCTTTGACTGGAGAAACAGAAGCATTGAAGCGATTTGGAATTATCTTAAATGATACGGTTATGGCGGAATATGCTTTGACACAAGGAATTAAAGCAAACTGGTCTGAATTGGATACGGCTCTAAAAATGCAACTTCGATACAACAAATTGATGGAAATCACAACGCATATTCAAGACGATGCGGAAAGAACGGTGGACGGATATGCGAACTCTTTGAAAAAAGCGGAAGGACTGATTGACAATATCGCAACATCCGTAGGACAAAAATTGATTCCGGGAGCTACAAGAGCGGTTCACATGTTTAATGGTATCGCAGAAGCAATAGACAATATGCTATCGAAGAAAGATGTCACGGATTATGTCTTTGATTTTGTGACAGAAAAACAATCTATTGATGAGTTAAAAGAACGATACATTGAATTGTCAGAACTATATCTACAAGGTTTGAATACCCCAGAGAGTGAAAAAGAAAGATTGGAATTGTATAACCAAATCTTAACTCTGTATCCAGAGCTGTTCGGGAAGATAGATTCAGAGGCGGAACATTATTTACAATTGGCAGGGGCTTTAGATACGGTCATATCGAAATTAAAGGAAAAAACGTTGGCACAATTTCAATCAGATAGAATAGCAGAGCATTCAAGGTCATTGGAAAAGCATGCCACTCAAATCGCTAAATACGAAATGGAATCTGACGAAGAGATCGCCAGAATCGCTTCTAAAAATGGGGGATTTAATCCTAACACTAAATTCGGAAAAGCACAGTATCAGGCTATTCACGATTTACATGAGGAATCCGCAAAAGGGGATGAAAAAGCTGCAGAGAAATTAGCTCAAAGACTAAGAGGATTGACCAGTGCCGAAAGAGCCGCCACTATCGAATTTGCACGGCATGAAGTTATTCGAAATCAAAAAATTGAGGGATACATTGGGGATATTCAGAAATTGAATGATGAGTTTAATAAAACAATGAAGTATCAGACTGCACAATTGGAAACAGTGTTGAATGTTTCGAGTGAAACGAGCTACGCAAAGGCAAGGCATTACTCCAAATATGCTCAAGAGTTAGATGTTGAGAGGGGAAAAATACCAAAAACAGCAGTAAAAGATGAAGCTTCTGAAAAAGCGGCAAAAGAAATTGAAGAATTGAAAACAAAATGGGACACTTTAGCTTCTAAGGATTTAAAAGGGAAGAAGGAAATCTATCAAAGACTAATGGCTTTGGGAGAAAAAAATCTTTCGAAATATGCTAACGAAATAAATGCTTTGGAGAAAGAATTAGAAAAGAAGCCTAAAAAAGAAAAAGCCTCTCGAGAAGAACGATATACTTATCAAAATTATCGAAAAGACTTACAGAATCAACAAATATTTGCAGACATCACGGGTATCAAAGAGTTAGAGCAGTTGAAATCAAAGTTATCAACGATTCAATCGTACATGAAAGGGGCTATTGAGAAGGGGAATAAAGGGTTACTGGAAAAGTTGCAGCAAGATTTTAAAGAAACAACTTTTGAAATACATAAAGTAAATATCCAGAAAGGACTGGATGAGATTCAAAAGCAGTTAGACACACTGGATATTAAATTGGAATCGGGAAAAATGGATGAACAAGGGTATCATAAAGAAAGGGTGTCTTTACTAGATAAAGTCTTAGAGCAGTTTTCTGAGAATTTTATGAATTTATCCGATCAGGATAAAGCTGAATTAAAAGAAAAAATTGAAGCTTTCAAGAAAGAGAAGACCGTGTCTGATGAGGCGATTAAGCAAAAAGAAAAAGAAACCGCTGCGGCAAAGAGGGTAACAGAAGGATTGGACTTACTGTCAAGCGGATTCAATGGTATTGCAGCAGGTATTTCTGCGGCAAATATCAATAATAGTCAGACCATGAACAGCATATCAGGCATTTTCAGCTCGTTTGGCACGGTAGCAAAAGGTTTAGAGACGCTTGGTGGATTTAAATCTTTGGGAAGCATAGCAACAACGGCAGCTAGTTGGGGGAGTTCTCTAGCAACAGTAGGTACGATAGCTTCAGGGGTAGGTGCTGCAATCGGAGTAGTTGGGGCTATAGGTTCTTTTATCGGGAGAAAAGGAAAGAAAAAAGCGGCGAAAATAGATGCAGAAAACAAAGAAAATGAAGAAGCTTACAAAAAACAAATATCGGCACTACAACAGTTGACGCAAGCTATCGAAAAATACAGTGAAAGAATCAAAACATTTGCGGACCGGGTGCTAGTAGATATTTCTAAAAATCCAACTTTAAAATACATCGCAGGTGGACAGCGAAACTTTGACTTGATGCATGATTCTATGATAAGTGGGAAACATTTTGCGGATATCGCTGCGATCGAAAAAGGAAGTGCGAGTTATCGAAAGCATTTCAGGAAAAAGCGAAAATCTACTTACACCAAGGTAGATATTTCGGAAGCGGAACTCTTAAAATATCTAGGCTTTGATAAGACTGAACTGGATGCTTTTACAGATGCCGAGATGAAACAACTAGATAAAGTGTTAGATAAGGTGAATCATGAGACTCTAAGACGAGCAACTGGAAGAAATCTGACAGAATCATCTATCGAGGAATGGAAGAAGCAAGTTCATGAGTTTACAAAGCAATTAGAGTTTTTGGAAAAAGAAAAAACTGATTTGTTCCGGGGATCCACTTTGGAAAGTTTTTCCGGAATGGAATTTCGAACAGAAAAAGAGCTCATCAAAGAGTATACGGAACAATTCAAGGAGCTTGGTTTAGAAGGAGAAAAATATACCGAAACTATCAAGGAAATGGCAAAGAACAATCAAGTTCTTGTCACTTCTATGCTGGATGTAAGAAACAATGCGATTGAGGGACTGGCTACCGGGAATGGAGGATTCTTAACTGCTGCTAAGAGCTATTTTGAGAAGATATACAAAAATGCAAGTTCTGTAGCATATGATGTCGCATTTAGTGATATTGATTCTTACATGTCTGAAATGTTTAAAACGATCTCAGATAAACTGTTAGATGTGAAGAAAAGTGGGAAATTGGACTTCTCAAACCTATTATCCGACTTTGATTTTGCAAAATTTAAAAACTTGGAACTTTCGGAAAAAGAAATCAAAAAGTCGCTAGATACGATTAAAAGACAATTGCTTGACAGTGGGGTGGATTTATCCATTATCAATAAGTTACTTCCTCAAAGTGATTTTAATAATCGTTTGAATGACCTTACGACTTCTTTATCGGCTGCCATGTCTGCCGGATTAGAAACTCATAAATATGAGAGCTTTACAGAAACACTTGGAAAGTCTTTGTATGATAGTACCAAAAATGGCTTGGTAAAAGCGTTTTCAGAGTCTGCTTTATATCGAGGTATGATAGAGAATTTTATCGATACGGAAGATTTACGAAGCAAGTTGGAGAAAGCAGGAAATTTCAAAGAGGCTTTCAATTTGACCGAAAACATTATGAAAAAATTTGGATATGAGATGGAAGCGAATGGATTCGGGGGATTTGATGCTATCGGTAACCTTGCAAAGGAAGAAAAGAAACTTGGAAATGCTTACTATCAAGATAAAGCCAGCAACATGGAAATTAACGTTACGAACCATTTCCATGACATTGTATACGGCGTACAGGACTTGGAAAGCAAAATCAATAAAGCTGTAACAGACGGGCTGGAATTGGCTTCTAAAAAACCGGTAATATTAGGAGGATGATATGCGGGCAAGAGTAAAGAATATTTCAAGAAATAAGAAATTAGAGAATATCATAGATTCTATGCAAATCAAATATCCACGAACCAACGAAATATCGTCATTTGAGGTAAGTTTTCAACTGGAATCTCCAGACATAATATCTGGAGATACGGTGGAAGTTATTGTACGCGAAAAAGAGGCGGAATTTTTGAAAATTCAGGGAAAGGCACAGGTAGTACGGCATACAAAAAGCTATACCGGAGTGGATACTTACAGTATTACAGTAAAAGATTCCTATGATACTCTCTTTGAAAAGCAGGTAGCAGAAACAAAAGTGTATTATGATTTATATCTATGCAATACTGGAGATAGACATAATTCTATTCTTCATAAAATAGCAACAGAATTAGGGTTTGAAAATAAATGGGACTTTCAAGATGTGGTGGATAACAAAGGACAATTCTTGAGAGTTCCTTTTGTTTTGTTTGAAAAAGACACTCGCTGGATTGATGAATTACAAACGTTTATGAACGCAACCGGAGGAATTCTGTATGTAAAAAATGGAAAATTAGTATTTCGACCTCGTAATCGCTCGATAGACTCCTCTATCTCGTTTCACAGGAGTAATCTTATGACGAGTATGGAAGAAAGCGAAAAAACAACAAACTACAACGGGATACGGCTATCTTATGATAGATTTGAGAAGTTGGAAAATCAGGTTGTGTTCAATCTCGCTAAGAAAGTGAGTGTCAAAGAAAATACTCCGGTTGGATCTAATGTGGATGCTATGAGAATTGAATACATAACCTCGAGTGTGTCCAATCCTACGCTTACTAAGGCGTATGGGTACTATTTCACTTCAACAGACCCAAACTCTATGGTAGAAGTAGAGTTACAAGAGGGAACGCATTACATAAAAGAAGAATGGAAAGAAACACAAGCTATTGTAAAGTTTTACAACCCTTATCCCCGTACTTTATACATTGACACTTTTGAGATCAAAGGAGTGCCTTTGGTCAAATACGAAAATAATGAGTTTGACTGTAAGAATAAAGCAGTTGTGGCAAAGAATCAAGAGAACTTTATTCTTGTACCTAAGAATAAGTACATTCAGACAAAGCAGTTTGCAGAGTATTTTACGAGGTTAGAATATGCCAACAAGATTTATCCGAGCAAAAAATATTCCTTCTATTCTTCACTGGAAGGAATTGAAGTTGCGGGTGTTTATCGGCTATCAATCGAGGAGATACAAGATACAATACAAGTCACAGGATTTACTGTTTTTTGTGAGGCAAACAATTACCGAATGCAAGTAGAAGCAGAAACATATGTATCCACGATTCCGGATGTTGCGTATTCAAGTTCTTACAATTTAAAAGGCAATAGCAACTATGTGGATTTGAGTTCTATCGAGAAAAAAGTGGATGAGACAAAAAAAGACTTGAAAACGTTAGATAGAGATGTTCATTCCAGATTATTCAGAACTGAGATTATGCCGGATGAAGAAGTGCAGGAGAACGATATTTGGTTAAATCCAAAGACAAATGTTTGGAAGAAGTTTTACAACAATACTTGGAATCCCATTTCAGAAAAAGAAATCTTGCCGAATATGAAAATGTACAATTCTCTAGAAAATAACATGATTAAATTGCAAGGCACCACAGATAAAGTGGGGGCATATCTGTTAAACGATGGTGAACAATTTGGTTCAATGAACGGGGAACTGGCTCACGTAACATTCGACAAATTGGGACAATTCGAGGCGGAAAATCCGAACAACCGAGTGGCTTTGAATATCAAGGACCCTGCGAATCCATATCGTGTGACTTCTCAAGTCTTATTAGGAGTGACTGACGTAACAGATTCAAAATGGAAGAACACGATTTTTGCAATCGGAGATGAAGCAACAGGAAATAGAATAGAGTTCAAGCAGGGGAAACTTTCTCAAAAAATAAACGGGCAAGAATTAGAGAAAAAATTATCGGATGTAGATAAAAATATCATAAATCTAGCTCAAGCGGATAGCGAAAACAAAAAAGAATTAGAAAAAAGAATTAATAAAGTGAAGACGAATATAAATGCACAACTTGTAAATGCGGACAAAAAGTGGACAGCTTTACAGGGTCAGTATCAAGAGACCGTCAAGGACATTACTTCTTTTAAGACTCAAACAAGCAAAAGTATAGATACTGTGCAAGGGGCTTTGCAACAAGGAAATTTTATTATCACGGCAAACACGACATTTGATGGTGATGCTAGATTCGTTTCACGAGGGAGCAATGAGGTTATCACAATTGCAAATGGTGCTATTGACTTCCATAGAGACGGGAAAAGGCTAACAAGAATTAAAAATATCAGACATGGAACTATCTCCACTGATAGCACAGGAAAAGGAGTTGTAGACTTTGAAGGTTTTCAACAACCCATGATTGTTGTTCCTTCTATCAAATCTCTAGATGCTGGAAAAAATATAGCGAAATTCTTTTGCTTTGCAGAGCATATTGAAAGATGTAAGTATAGATTTTTCGTAGGTGTTTCGAATGAGTATTGGGTGGAAGCAACTCCAATCAAAGTAGTAGGAACACAATGGACGGCAGAGAACGCTATGAATAGTACTTTTTTAAAGTATGAGGGTAAAGTTGACTACGGGCCTGGTCAGAAAATTCAAATTTATGGCAGTGAAGGCGAACATGGAAATCATTGGAAATATATTGAATATAAACTTTTTCCTGAGATAAATGTAAAAATAACTAGAATAGATGGAGACACAACATTATTAGTAGACAAAAATTACAAAATGACTGGCGGAGTAGACGATTGGCGTGTATCAGGTAGGTACAATCTCTATTTTACTACGTGGTTAAATGTATTGGACTTTTCTCAAACGACGAATTTATTAAAAAGATATGCTAACAGAACGAATGTAAAATTTATTATGCAAGTTTCTATAACACAACCTGAATTTCGAGCGTATATAGCGCACGATTGGCACTACACCAGAGGAAATTTCGATAATAAAGAAACAACATACTATGGAGTACATAAAGAGGTGGTATTAGCTAGGATAACTTCATCGCATTTAACGGGGTTGGCTCTTACGGCGAGTTCTTCCACTTCTACGTTAGGAGAGGTCACAGGAGAAGGAGAAGTATCTTACATTGCTATGGAAATAGACTAGGAGGGATTATGGAATTTAAGCTAATTTTAGGTTATTGCTGCAATCTAAAATGCTCTTACTGTTATCAGCTCAAAGAGCATTGCAACGACAAAGAAATGTCTTATGAAATTATTGATACATTTTTAGAGAGATACAACAAACTGAAAGGAAGTCACACTATCAATTTCTTTGGCGGAGAACCTTTACTATATGCAGACAAAATAAAGTACATCATGGATAGGGTAGATAAAGATAGAACGTCTTTATCAATTAGTACAAACGGAAGTCTACGTGGGACTTTTTACGAACTACAAGAATATTGGGGACGCTCGATAGGAAATTTATTATCGAATAAAGAGCATGGTGATTTCACAAAACTGAATGAAGCAAGCACATTTCGATATATTGTGACAAAAGAAAATATTGAGGCTTTAACAGATGATAAAGTTATGTTTTTAGCGAATCATTACAAGAAAAAATTGCAGTTTAAATATGACATGTCAAGCAAGTGGGAACTGGAACACATTCAAAAAATGGAACATGTTCAAAGGATACTACAAAGTATCTTAGGGAGTGATTTTTACATTGAATTGCCTGTGGATTATAACAGTAAATTCGTATGTTTTGTGAGTGGAACGAACTGTTTTATCAACTACAATGGGGATTATTTGGCTTGTCACAGAAATCCAAACAGCAGGCTAGGAAATATTATGGAAGAGGATTTTATTTACTGTAAGAACGAATATTGTTTAGATAGATGTACGAATAGAGTGGAGAATTTATATAGTTACGGTAAGTATGAATTTAAGGGAGTAACTCTATTCCATAGCTGTGATTAAGGAGGGAATATGAAATATTTTTATGTAAGTAGAAATGCACTAATACGAGACCATGCAATCGTGATATATGGGGAATATGCTATTCAAATACCGTTGGAAGCATATCGGTCTAATCCAAACACCGAAGACGCTATTGAGTATGTCAGTGAGGACAATAATTTTCCGAACGACTGGGCATATGATAGTGAAAATGATGTGATTTTTTCTCAAAAAGACAGACCAAGCCCATATCATGTGTTTGTGAAAGGGGTTTGGATTGTAAAGGATAAAGAGGGATTGAAGAAATATTGTGAGAAAATTATTGATGAAATCAAAGCAGAAGTACTGGAATACGGATTTAATTATTCAATCGAGGGAGTAGAACATCAACAAAGATGTCGAGATAAAGATATCGTGTATATGGCAATTACAGCTTTGATGATGTTTTTCGTAAAAACTTTTTTACAGAAAAACATAAAAAAACATGGTATTTTCAAGACAATCACGGGGAAAGTATGGACTTATTAAAATTAGTTCAGCTCATGTTTTTGGGTGGAACATTTGTTCAATCTGTTTACGATACAGAAAACTATTTTAAAACTTTAGAGGAGCCGAAAATCATCACAAAGGAAGAGTTCGAGCAAAAAAGAAAAACAATTCATCAAGCATTAGCAGGGGGAGAATCATGATAGCGATTATTCTTGAAAAGAATGCGTTGAGTATACAAGGGCATGGAAACAGTTATATTTGCCACGCCGTGTCCGCTGTATCTCAATATTTATGTAGTAATTTAGAAATTATATCTTACAAAAGTGAAGACGGATATTTATATGCAACATTCCGAGATACTCTTATTTCCCGCATGTTGCTAGACAGTTTTGTGAGCTTTTTAAAAGATTTATGTTCTCGAGAGATTCATCTTGAAGAAAGGAGGTAAGAAATGCGTATTTTTTCAGAAAGAAGTATAAAAAACTTAAAAGGCGTTCACCCCGATCTAGTAAGACTTATGAACGAATCTATTAAAGATAGCCCTTATGATTTTATGATTACCGAAGGGTTACGAACGGTTGAACGGCAAAAAGAACTGGTTAGAACAGGAAAATCGCAAACGATGAACAGTTATCATTTGCGAGGACATGCTGTTGATATAGCTTTAATTGTAGATGGTACTGTAAATTGGGAATTTGCTCTTTATCGAGAAGTCGCTAATCATATTAAGAAAATGGCAAAGGAATTAGGTATCAAAATCACGTGGGGCGGAGATTGGAAGAGATTAAAAGACGGACCTCATTTTCAGCTAGAAGACAGATAAGGGAGGGCGAGAAATATGAGTGTAACATTAGCAAGTGTGTTTGGCAGCGCTGTAGGGAAAAAAGTGATTGATAAAGTATTAGATGTCATTGGAAAAAAAATTCCAATGACAAATGATGAAAAAGAAAAATTAGTTGTTGAATTAGGAAAAATAGAAGTAGAAGGAATCAAAGCTCAGACACAAAATATATTGGCAAGAAATAAATTCATTCAAGGCTTGGTAAATGCTATGCCTTTGATTGGGTGGATATTACCGTTGTCATTCGCATTTTTAATTAGTTGCTATCTATTTCAATTCGGATCGGATGTTTGGTATTCAATCCGAGGAATGGAAGCTCCAATTTATAACATAAATAAGGAATATTCTGAATTGATGAAAAAATTTATTGAGTTTTTATTCTATGGAAAAATAGCTGGGAAACTAAGTCCATTCCACGACTCGGATGGAACTACTGGTAGTAAGTTTTTAGACAAACTTTATAGATAAGGAGGACAAATGACAGACGGATTACTTTTTACAATACTAGGAACAATGTGCGGAGTCATAGGACTTCTTTATAACGTTATCAGGAATCTTAGAAATGATTTTTACAATGAGTTAGACAAAATGAAAAAATTGTCAGACGATAGGGATAATGACATTAAAGAGCTTATTAGAGAAATGAAAGCGGATTTAAAAGAAGATATGCGGGAAATTAAGAATGACATTCGAAGAGCAGAAAGCTTTAAATGTGCAGGACAGAATCAAGGGTAGGTCGTAAGGCTTACCCGTTTTTTTTATTTTTTGAAAAAAAATTCCGTACATGAACTCTATGATTTTCTTTTTTCTATAATATCAAAATATGATATAGCAAAAAAAAGAAACCGGGATACCATTTCCCGGTTTTGCATTTGTCTGTTTATTGTCTGCTTATTTTTCGATTTTTATCGCTTTTTGTCGCAAAATATTAATTTTATATTTTTCATAAAGTGTGTAAAAATCAATATTTCGAGAGTTATCGCAATTTATAAATAACAATGGTGCTGACAAATGGACTTGAACCATCGACCTACGACTTACCATGCCGTTGCTCTACCGCCTGAGCTATGTCAGCACATCTTCAGTATTATACCATAGCTTTTTTATTTTTTCAAATAAAATTCATAATAAATATTTTTAACTACTTCTTACGTAGCTTTATGTCTTAGAATACCGTATTTTGTGAAAAATAAGGAAAGAAACAAAAATATTTTATCAGAAAAGATTGACAAGAAGAAAAAATGCTGTATAATATACTCTAATAAAACCATAAAGAGAGATTGAGGGACAGGCCCTATGATATCTCAGCAACCTGCAGAATGTGTGGTGCTAACGCCTGAATGATGGAAGAAAAGAGAATGAGATGAACTTCCTGGTACTGTTAGGAAGCTTTTTTTATTTTTTAGGAAGAAAACGGAACATAAGAACGAAGTTGCAAAAAATTGTAGCATTCTCAGGAATCATTTGAAATTTGAAAGAGGTGGGATACGATGTTACATGAGGAATTGAGCAAGAGGATTTTAATATTGGACGGAGCTATGGGGACGGTATTGCAAAAATATTCCTTGCAATCGGAGGACTTTTGCGGGGCTGTAGGCTGCTATGAAATTTTAAATGAAACAAGGGCGGAGATTATTTTAGAAGTTCACAAAAAATATATTGAAGCGGGAGCGGACATCATTGAAACGAACAGCTTCAATTGCAATGCCATTTCTTTGAAAAACTATCAGCTGGAAAAGAAGGCGTATTCTTTTTCCAAAAAGTCTGCCGAAATTGCAAGACAAGCAGCGGAAGAGAGTGGAAAAAAAATTTATGTTCTCGGTTCTGTGGGTCCTACCAACAAAAGTTTGAGTTTTTCATTAGGAGATCTTCCTTATCAGGAAAGCTTATCATTTCAAGAGTTGAAAGCGGCATACTATGAGCAAATATTAGGGCTTGTCGACGGGGGAGTGAACGGAATTTTGATTGAGACCATTTTTGACGGTTTAAATGCAAAGGCTGCAGTCATTGCGGCAGAAGAAGTCTTTGCTTTTCGAAAGAAGGCGTTATGGATTTGTATTTCAGCGACTGTGGACAAACAGGGAAAGTTATTCACAGGGCAGAGCATGGAATCTCTTATTTTCTCCTTAGACGGACCTTCTATCTTATCTTTTGGCTTCAACTGTTCCTTCGGAGCAAAACATTTGGTTCCTTTGATTCAAAAGATACAATCTTGTACTACAAAATATATTTCTTTGTATCCCAATGCCGGATTACCGAATCAAAACGGAGATTATACGGAAACGGTAGAACAAATGATAGAGGATTTGCTCCCTGTCATTCGAAATCAAAAAGTGAATATATTAGGGGGCTGCTGTGGAACAAGTTATGAATATATTCGAGCATTGGCAAAGATTGTCTCTGAAAAAAAATGACATCGGGCCCCTTTGTCATCTCCTGATATAAAAAGAGCTTCTTATAGTAGTACATCGTCATACTTGGAAAAAGAAGAGTTCATAAAAATGAAAAATGTACGATTTTTGTTTTAAAAAATCGTACATTTTTATTTATAATAGTTTATACAGAATTTTAGAACATAGACTGACAGACTTGTTATTCAAAGGAAAGTATTTATCCTTATACTGTCGGGCGTCCTAGAAATGGACGGATTATGTGACTACTTTTGTTTTAAGCAGTTTAACACTTCTGTCATGGTACGAGCAAAATTTTCAGGAATTAAAAGGCCTGCTTGCTTATCATATTGTGTTGGAGATTGATTGATAATAACCAATTGATTTCCACGATAGTATTGCAGATAATAAGCCGCAGGATAAACGGTTAAACTGCTTCCTGCAACGATGATAACATCCGCTTTTCGAATTTCCTGAACGGCTTCTTCCGTTACCTTATCATTTAACATTTCTCCATAGAGAGTCACGTTAGGTCTCACAATTCCGCCACAAGCACAGGAAAAATTGTGAGTGTCATGTTTGTTACAGGAAAGACAGTACCAATCTTTTAAAGTTCCATGAAGTTCCAATACTTTTTTACTGCCTGCTTCCTGGTGTAAATTGTCAATATTTTGTGTGATAATACTTTTTAATTTTCCCATGTTTTCGAGTTCCACTAAGGCATAATGTTCCGCATGGGGTTTAATATTGTGAATGGCTAATTTTTCTTCCACATATTTTAAAAATAGGTCGTGATGAGTACGAAAAAAGTCAATGCTCAACACTTCTTCGGGAGCATAGCCATGAAAGCTTTCTTGATAAAGACCATTTTTTCCACGAAAATCTTTAATTCCGGAGTCTGTACTTGTTCCGGCTCCTCCAAAAAAAACGAGATGAGTGCTATTTTGAATCCAATCCGCCAATTTTTTGATTTCTTCCATTTTGCTGCCTCCTTATCCTTTTTTTCTCATTGTAGCTCATTTTTGAGATTTTTACAAGCAAGGTGCTTTACTTTTTTTTGCTTTTCCTATATACTGAAAGAGAAGAATCGTAGATAATTTAAGGGGGAAGCATGGAGAAGGAGTTACAAGAAAAAGTATTAAATATCTTACAAGAAGAAATCGTGCCGGCGGAAGGTTGTACAGAACCAATCGCCATTGCTTATGCTGCGGCGAGATTAGCTCAAATATTGGGTGAAAAGGCGGAAAAGATTGATATTTATTTATCCGGAAATATGATAAAAAATGTAAAAAGTGTCTTCATACCAAGCAGCGAAGGGATGGTAGGAATTGAGGCGGCGGTAGCCATGGGATTTGTTGCCGGAGATGCGGAAAAAGAACTTATGGTCATCAGTGATGTGACGAAGGAACAATTGGAAGAAGTGAAACGTTATTATGGGGAAAAAAGAATACATACCCATACGCAAGAGGGAGATATTAAGCTATATATTCGTATTGAGGCAAGTACCGAAAATCATGCGGCTTCCATTGAAATTAAGCATACTCATACCAATGTTACCGAATTGAAAAAAGACGGAAAAATATTACTGGCACAGGCTTGTAATGACGGAAATTTTAATTCTCCTTTGAGTGATCGGGAAATTCTAAGTGTAAGATTGATTTATGATATGGCAAAAGAAATTCCTCTCTCTGAAATAGAACCCTTATTTTTTCAAGTTATTGCCTATAACAGTGCTATTGCAGAAGAAGGATTGAAAGGAAAATATGGAGTCAATCTTGGAAAAATGATTGAAGAAAATATTCAACGTGGCATTTATGGAAACGATATTCGAAATAAGGCGGCAAGTTATGCGAGTGCCGGAAGTGATGCCCGTATGAGCGGGTGCAGTTTGCCCGTAATGACGACAAGTGGTAGCGGAAATCAAGGAATGACAGCTTCTTTGCCGGTTATTCGTTACTGTAGAGAAAGAAATGTCAGCTATGAACAAATGATACGAGGACTTTTCATATCTCATATGATTACAATTCATGTCAAAACTAATGTAGGACGTTTATCTGCATATTGTGGAGCTATTTGTGCATCAAGCGGAGTAGCTGCGGCTCTGACCTACTTGGAAGGGGGAAGCTATTATAATGTATGTGATGCCATTACGAATATGTTAGGAAATTTGTCAGGAGTTATTTGTGATGGAGCAAAAGCTTCCTGTGCATTGAAAATTTCTTCGGGAGTGTATTCCGCTTTCGATGCCTGTATGTTGGCTTTGAATAAAGGTGTACTAAGACCGGAAGACGGAATTGTCGGAAAAGACATTGAAGAAACAATAAAAAATATCGGGGAATTGGCTCAAGCCGGAATGAAAGAAACGGATGAGGTGATTTTGGATATTATGGTAGGAAAACGATAAATAAGGAAAAGAAACTCTTTGTTAAAAAAATTTTAATAAAGAGTGTTTTTCTATTTATAAAAAAGAAATAATTACAAAAATGTAAAAGCATGATTTTATGCTATTTCTATGAAAAAAATAGAGTATCTTGTATTAAAAATAGAACAAAAAAATAGAATTCCATATAGAAATAATGAAAAAATAAAAATATTTCTTCTTGACAAATATGGTAAAGAAGTATAATATAATAGTGTACAAGTAAAGTATACATTTTTGAGCTGAAAATATATATGAGAGAAGTTTAAAATTAAGGAGGGATTGTATGTTTTTTAAAACAACAGAGGAACACGAAGAACTTCGTGCTAAGGTTCGTGAATTTGTGGAAACAGAGGTAAAACCGATTGCTTTTGAGTTGGATCAAGACAATAAATTTCCAGAAGAAGCCATTAAGAAATTTGCCAAAATGGGGATGATGGGATTGCCTTATCCGAAAGAATATGGAGGAGCCGGAAAAGATATTCTTTCTTATGCGATTGCAGTAGAAGAATTGTCAAGAGTGGATGGAGGAACCGGAGTTATCTTATCTGCACATGTTTCTTTAGGAACTTTCCCGATTGCCGCATTCGGAACAGAAGAGCAAAAGCAAAAATATTTGGTTCCTTTGGCAAAAGGAGAAAAAATTGGAGCTTTCGGTTTAACGGAACCGAATGCCGGATCAGATGCAGGAGGAACAGAAACGACTGCAGTATTGGAAGGGGATCACTATATCTTAAACGGAGAAAAAATCTTCATTACCAATGCTCCTTATGCAGATATTTATATAGTATTCGCTGTGACAACTCCTGATATCGGAACGAGAGGAATTTCCGCTTTCATCGTGGAAAAAGGATGGGAAGGATTTACTTTCGGAGATCATTATGATAAGTTAGGAATTCGATCTTCTTCTACAGCTCAATTGATTTTCAACAATGTAAAAGTTCCAAAAGAAAATCTATTAGGAAAAGAAGGAAAAGGGTTTAACATTGCTATGGCAACTCTGGACGGAGGAAGAATCGGAATCGCTTCTCAAGCTTTAGGAATTGCACAAGGTGCTTATGAAGAAGCTTTGAATTATGCGAAGGAAAGAGAACAATTCGGACAACCGATTGCCTTCCAACAAGCAATTACCTTTAAATTAGCAGATATGGCAACCAAATTAAGAGCGGCAAGATTTTTAGTATACAGTGCTGCAGAATTGAAGGAACATCATGAACCATATGGAATGGAATCCGCTATGGCAAAACAATATGCATCTGATGTTGCATTGGAAATTGTAAACGATGCTCTACAAATTCATGGAGGAGCCGGATACTTAAAAGGAATGCCGGTAGAGAGATTCTATCGAGATGCAAAAATTTGTACTATTTATGAAGGAACCAACGAAATCCAAAGAGTTGTTATCGGAGCACATATTATCGGAAAGGCTCCAAAACCAACAGCTCTTGCAGCAGCGCCGAAGAAAAAAGGACCGGTTTGTGGAATTCGAAAAAATGTGATTTTCAAAGACGGAAGTATGCAAGACAAAGTAAATGCTTTAGTCGCTGCATTGAAAGCTGACGGATATGATTTCACAGTAGGAATTGATATGGATACTCCTATTTTGGATGCAGAAAGAGTTGTAAGTTTTGGAAAAGGTATTGGAAAGAAAGAAAATGTGGAATTGGTAAAGGAATTGGCAAAGCAAGCCGGAGCGGCTTTAGGATGTTCCAGACCGGTTGCAGAAACATTACGATACCTACCTTTGAATAGATATGTTGGAATGTCAGGGCAAAAGTTTAAAGGAAACTTATACATTGCTTGTGGAATTTCCGGAGCAATTCAACACTTAAAGGGAATTAAAGATGCAACAACAATCGTAGCAATCAACACAAATGGAAATGCAGCAATTTTCAAAAATGCAGACTATGGAATCGTAGGTTCTATTGAAGAAGTATTACCTCTATTAGCAGCTGCTTTGAACACCGGAGAAGACAAAAAACCTGCACCTCCAATGAAGAAAATGAAGAGAATTATTCCAAAACCGGTGGCACCAAGCTATAAATTGCATGTATGTAACGGCTGTGGATATGAATACAATCCGGAATTTGGGGATGAAGACGGAGAAGTAAAACCAGGAACTTTATTTAAAAATTTACCGGAAGGATGGACTTGTCCTGAATGTGGTGAAGCTGTCGATCAATTTATTGAAGTAGAATAAAAGGAGGAATTTTGTATGCATTGTGTGAGAGAAATAACAAAAGATTTATATTGGGTAGGGGGGAATGACCGAAGAATTACAATGTTTGAAAATATTCATCCATTGAAAGACGGAGTTTCCTACAATTCTTACCTATTATTAGATAAAAAAACCGTCCTATTTGATACGGTTGACTGGACTATTGTAAGACAATTTGTAGAAAATGTGGAATATGTTTTAGATGGAAGAACTTTAGATTACTTAGTCATCAATCATATGGAACCGGATCATGCAGCAGCGATTGAGGAAGTATTGCTTCGTTATCCAAAAGCAAAAGTCATCAGTACGGAAAAAGGATTTTATCTAATGCATCAGTTTGGATTTCATGTAGATCCTGCAAATCAAATTACTGTAAAAGAAGGAGATAAACAAAATTTTGGAAAACATGAAATTGTTTTCGTAGAAGCTCCTATGGTACACTGGCCGGAAGCTATGGTAAGTTTTGATACAACAAATGGAGTTTTGTTTTCAGCAGATGCTTTCGGAAGTTTTAAAGCTTTAAACGGAGCTATGTTCAATGATGAAGTGGACTTTGATAAAGATTGGATTGATGAAGCAAGAAGATATTATACAAATATTGTTGGAAAATATGGACCTCACGTGCAACATTTATTAGGAAAAGCTCCTGTAGATCAAATTAAATTTATTTGTCCGCTGCACGGTCCCGTATGGAGAAACGATTTTGGATATTTGATTGATAAATATGTAAAATGGGCTACCTATACTCCGGAAGAAAAAGCAGTGATGATAGTTTATGCATCTATGTATGGAAATACAGAAAATGCAGTGGAAATTTTAGCTTCTAAATTAGTTCAAAAAGGAATTAAAGTAAGATTGTATGATGTGTCAAATACACATGTATCTCACTTGATTTCAGATACTTTCAAATACAGTCATGTTATTTTGAGTTCTGTTACTTACAACTTGGGAATTTATCCTCCTATGCATAATTATTTAATGGATATGAAGGCATTGAATTTACAAAATAGAACTTTCGCTATTTTAGAAAACGGTTCCTGGGCATGTAAAGTCGGAAGTTTAATGAGAGAATTCATTGAAAATAACTTGAAGAAATCTATCGTATTAAATGAAACGGTTACTTTAACTTCTTCTACTAATGAAGTAAACTTAAAAGAAATGGATGATTTGGTAGAAAGTATTGTAGAAAGTATGAAATAATATAGTCAAACTCTCTTGTCGTAAGAAAAATTCTTACTTTCACAAATATAAAAAATCCCTACTTCTGTAAAGAGGTAGGGATTTTCTTTTTGAAAGCAATTGACATCTTCTGAGCAGTTTTTAAGAAAGTATTATCAGGAGACCGACTGTAGGATAAGAATACTGAAAGCAGGGAGTGCTGAAAGAGGAGAGAAATAGATAAATTATAAAATATTAGATAAATATTGACAATTTTGTTTTTATAAGATACTATTTTATTAGAAATAATACAAAAAATAATTAGGTGCGAAAAGCTTAATAGAGGAAGTTGGGTGAGAATCCCTCACAGTGAATACTGCTGTATGGTGGACGAAATCACAAGATGCCACTGGGAAACTGGGAAGGCGTGAAAGTAGAGAGAAGCTGAGTCAGAAGACTTACCAATTTATATCATGAAAATAAAGAATTTTTTTCTTTATCTTTTTTTGATGAAAACTCTAAATTAGGATATTCGACTAATTGGAGTTTTTTTTATCTGAAACTTATTTTTGAATATTCCAGGAGACTTTAAAGAGAAATGATATTAGTTCGCAAGTCAAATATCAACATATACTGAATTTCTACTTTATATTTCGTTGGACTCTTAAGGAGCAAACTATGTTTAAGATTCTATTTATAGTATCCAGTTATGATGATAAATATCTTTTTAGTCAAATACACAGGAGCTTGGAGGAAGAATATCCTGCTTCCTTTTCCTTTTCTTTTTTTCTTTGTTCCGAGTTAAATTCTTCTCTTTCGGAAATTCAAAGCTTGGAAAAAGAATTGCCGGAGAGTGATATGATTTATATACTTCTTCATGCAGGTATTTCTTCTTTCGATAAATTTGAATCTTGTAAGCCTTTCTTCTGGAAGAAAATTCCCTGTTTTATCCATAGTACCATTGAGGATGAGAACAAAGAATTTGTAGAGCAGGCGGGACTCTCTATTTCCATGCGGTATCAACTTGAAAAATATTACACTTTGGGAGGGGCAGAAAATTTCAGGAATATGATTCTTTATACCGCTTCCATGTTGGGAGAGAAGAAATATTCTTTTGAAGACTTCCAATATCTTCCTTGGGAAGGAATTTACAGCTCAGGAATTCGAATCGAGGAGGAAGAAGAGTTTATAAAAAACATGGCAGAAGCCCCTTTGGTAATTGCTCTTCTTTTTCATGGAAAAGATTGGAATACCAAAAGAATAGAAGTAGTGGATAGTTTTATGAAAGAAATCGAACATCTGGGAGCAACTCCCTATGCCGTTTTTACAAATTCTATCGAAGACCTTGACATAAGATCCAAGGGAATTCGATGGACATTGAAACATTATTTTTATCATAAAGAGAAATTAATTCCGAAAGTACTTATTAATTTAATGGGATATTCTCAAAGCATTTTTGCGGATCCCGGAGACGGAAAGGAGATTGTTGAAAAAAGTATTTTTCAAGATTTGGGTATTCCGGTAATCCAAGCAATGAGCAGTTATCAAAATAGGGAAACTTGGGAAAAAGATATTCGAGGTTTGGATCCTATGGCATTGATTTCCAATGTGTACTATCCGGAATTTGATGGACAATTGATTTCCGTAACAGCCTGTACCTGCGAGAGAATAAAAGATGAATCGGGAGAGCGGGAAGTTTTTTTACCGATTGTGGAAAGAGTAAATAAGATTGTGAGGTTGGCATTATCTTGGGCAAAATTATCTATCATTCCTAATAGAAAAAAGAAAGTTGCTCTCATTTTACATAATATGCCTCCGCGAAATGATATGATCGGCAGTGCTTTTGGCTTAGACACTCCGAATTCTTTAAAAAATATGACAGATTGGTTTTCAGAGATTGGAATTTTTTTGGAATATCCTTTCGAGAGTGGACAGGAAATTATCAATAAAATCATTCAAGGAGTTTCCAATGACCGAAAATGGTTGAATGTTGAAAAAGTGATGGAAAAAAGTATTGATACCGTTTCCAAAGAAAAATATCAAAGATGGTTTTTGGAACTGGAGAATGAAGTACAAAAGAAAATTGAGGAACAGTGGGGAAAAGCTCCCGGAGAAGTGATGGTATACGAAGATAAATTTCCGATTCCCGGAATTGTAAACGGAAATGTTTTTATCGGATTACAGCCCTCTCGAGCCACGGAAGAAAGGGCAGAAGAAATATATCATAGTACAGATTTTATCCTTCCTCATCAGTATTATGCTTTTTACAAATGGATAAAAGAGGAGTTCAGAGCAAATGTCGTATATCATATAGGAACGCATGGAACTCTGGAGTGGCTTCCCGGAAAAGAAATAGGTCTGAGTCGCTCCTGTTGTCCGGATTTTAACATTGATGATATTCCTCATCTCTATCCTTACTCTGTAAATGTAACGGGAGAAGGTCTCCAGGCAAAAAGAAGAAGCAATGCTATTCTGATTTCTCATATGATTCCTTCCCTTACGTTTTCAGATAAATATGAAGAAATAGAAGAGATGGATGAGTTGATAAAACAATATTATCTTGCAAGTTTGGGTCAGGATGGAAAAAAAGCAGAGCTAAAGCAAAGAATTATTGAGACGGCACTCAAATACCATTATCCTATGGATATGAATCTCTCTGAAGAAGAGATTCGAAAGGACGAAGAGATTTTTCTAACAAGACTGCACTCCTATATAGAAGAATTGAAATCCTCTGTGATAAAGGACGGTCTTCATATTTTAGGAGAGGTCGAAAAAGGACAAAGATTGGTTTCTTTAATTCATGCTTTGTTGTATGTGGAAAATTCCGGAATGATGGCTGCAGAAGAGGCAGTAGCTAAAAGTCTGTCTTATAGTTTGGAATCTCTGCAGGCAAAGCCTTACGAAAATAAAAACGGGAAAACAAACTTGATGATTTTGGATGATATTCGTAACATGACAGATGAACTTATTGAAAGTATTTTAAAACGAGAATCCTATGAGCCTATTTTTTTGAAATATCCTGAATATCATGTGAAAGAAGAAAAGTATATTCGGGACTTGGAAAAGAATATTCTGGAAAGAATTCTTCCCAAGATAGAAGCAGGTATCCAGGAAAAAGAAAGTATTTTAAGAGGAGTCATGGGAAAATTTGTTCTTCCGGGTCAATCAGGTTGCCCAACAAGAGGAAATATCAATATTCTTCCAACAGGAACGAATTTTTATGCGATAGATCCCTGCAAAATTCCTTCCAGAGCTTCTTGGAAGGTGGGAAAAAGACTTGCGGAAGTCTTGATGGAAAGGTACAGGGAAGAAGAAGGAAGATTCCCTGAAAATATTGCCATGATCATTTATAGCGGGGATACTATGAAAACGAATGGGGATGATATTGCTGAAGTGCTTTATCTTATGGGAGTAAAACCTGTATGGCAAAAAAATGGAGATAGGGTAATAGGCTTGGAAGTGATTCCTTATGCAGAACTTCAACGACCTCGTATAGATGTCAATTTACGAATTTCCGGTTTATTTCGGGATACCTTTCCCAATCTTATTCGTTTGATAGAAGAAGCGGTAAACATGGTGGCAAGTTTAGAAGAAGAGGAAGACATCAATTATATCAAAAAAAACATAAGAGAAAGTACCAACATCTTATTACAAGAAGGTTGTTCTATAGAAGAAGCGGTGGAATTTTCCAAGCTTAGAGTCTTCGGCTGTCCGCCGGGAACTTACGGAACGGGAGTTTCCACCTTGATTGAATCCAAAAATTGGACAAGGAGAGAAGATTTAGGAAGGGCTTATATCCAATGGAGTGCTCATGCTTATAGCAGTCATATTCATGGAAAACAATTGGAAACGGTCTTTATGGAACGTTTGAAAAAAACGGAAGTGACAGTGAAAAATGAGCCTTCCATAGAGATCGACATGTTGGAAAGTGATGATTATTATGCCTATCATGGAGGATTGACCGCAGCGGTACGATATGTAAAAGGCGAAAATGCGAAGTCTTACAGCGGGAACAGCAGCAATCCTCAGAATATAAAAATAAAAAGCTTACAAGAGGAAGCGGCAAGGATTATGAGAGCCAGAATTCTAAATCCAAAGTGGTTGGACGGTTTGAAAAAACATGATTATAAGGGAGCATTGGAATTAAGTTCCACGATGGATATTTTATTCGGATGGGATGCAACGGCTGAGATCATAGAAAATTGGATGTACGATAAGGTCATGGAAAAATATATTTTAAATCCGGAAAACAGAGAATGGATCAAGAAGAATAATTCTCACGCTTTGTTGAATATAACAGAAAAGTTGTTGGAGGCCGAAAAAAGAGGAATGTGGAAAAGTACGGCGAAAGGAAAAGAGGCCTTAAGCAAAATATATCTCTCCATAGAAGGAGATATAGAAGAAATAGAAGAATAGAATTTTTAAAATAAAAGGAGGTTCACACGATGAAAAAAATTTTTATGGTAACAGCAATTTTAGCCACAGCTTCCGGTCTTGGTTTTGCAAAGGAGATTTCTCCTATTGAACTGGAGCAAACAGTCGTAACTTCTGAATCTTTCGGAACATCGACTCATAGGACAGCCAAAAATATACAGGTAATTACAGCAAAGGAAATGGAAGAAAAAGGGGCATTAACAGTAGATGAAGCATTAAAGGGAGTACCCGGAGTTATGGTAAGAAAAATGGATGGAGGAACTCCTGTTATTGATTTACGGGGGTCAGGAGCGGCATCCAGTTTCAGTTCCAGCATACTTTTATTGGATGGAGTTCCGTTAAACGGTTTGGTGAAATTGGATATCAATTCGATTCCTCTAAGTGAAATCAGTCGTATCGAAATTGTTCAAGGAGGAGGAGCTGTTATGTATGGGGATGGCTCCACCGGAGGGGTTGTTAACATTATTACAAAGAGTCCGAAATACAAAAAACATTATGGAAGTGCAGGCTTGGAATACGGTTCTTGGAAAACAAGTCGGGCAAGCTTAAATTACGGAACGGCTTTAACAGATAAATTATCCGTCAGTGCTTCCTATTCCGGATATGCTTCTATGGAATACCGAGATCGAGGACATGGAAAAACTTGGAGCGGAGAAAGTTTCGATTACAGAAATAAAAAAGATAAGAAATATTCCCTTTGGTTACAAGGAAAATATCAATTGGAAGACGGAAGTATCGGCTTCAAGTATAATCATAACGAAAGAAAGGATTATTGGACCGGAAATTTGGAAAAGAAACAGTATGAAGAAAATCCTAAACAAATAGGAAGTTATTCAGGTAAAATACAGGATGTGACGGATATTTATAATCTTTCTTATCAAACAAAGTTGACAGATACCTTGGAATTTTTAGTTTACGGAGGATATTATCGAGGAAAGAGCATTGACCAAAATCAGCTTACCAGTGAATATTTTATAAAACCTCAATTCAAATATACTTACGGAGAAAACAGCTATGTTATTTTAGGTGGGGATTACCGAGATGGAAAGCGGGAATTCAAAGAAAAAGTTCTGGTAAACGGAAGGATGCAAAAAGCTCCCAATGATGAAAGAGAATCCAAAGCAATCTATGTTATGAATAAAACTTCTTTGGGAAACTGGGAATTTTCTCAAGGCTATCGTTATGAAAAGGTGGATTATAAATATAGCTCCAAAATTTATGCACCTGACTGGTCATTATCCGAAATTAAACCGATGAATTCAAAATATTCTCATAATGACAGCTTTGAATTGGGAGTGAATTATCTATATTCCGATACGGGAAATGTATATTTCAATTATACCAAAGCGATGAGAACTCCGACAATTGGAGAGGCAGGAGCTTGGTACGGAGATGTAAAGACACAGAAGAATGATATTTTTGAAATAGGATTAAGGGATTATTTCAAAAATACACAAATCTCTTCTTCTATTTTCTACATTACTTCCAAAAATGAAGTTTACTATGATAAAACGAATCCGAATAATTCAAATAACAGAAACTTTGACGGAAGGGTAAGAAGAACGGGGGCACAATTGTCTTTGACGCATTATTTGGATAAATTAAGTGTAAGAGAAAGAATTTCTTACATCCATCCAAAAGTATCCAGTGGAATTTATAGCGGAAAAACTTTTGCAGGAGTTCCAAAATGGACTTTAAATCTAGGGGCAACTTATCATGTTACGGATAAGTTTTTAGTAAATACAGATTTATATTATCAATCCAAAGCTTATGCAGAAGATGATTTTGACAACTATTTTAAGAAGGATAATTCTTATGCAACTTTGGATATCAATACTTCTTATGCATTTGAAAATGGAATGGAAGTATACGGAGGAGTTAAAAATGTATTTGATAAAAAATATGCCAATACGATAACTTCTACAAGAAGTCCAAAAACTCTTTGGTCTGCGGGACCTAGAACTGTGTTCTATCCTGCAGATGGAAAGAGTGTTTATGTAGGATTCAAATATCATTTTTAATAAGATGGAGGCAGGAGGGGGAATTCCTCCTGCTTTTTTCTAAAAGAAGAAAGAGGAGAAAAAAGTGAAAAAACTTTTAAAACTGGGGCTTTGTTTTTTTCTGATCCTGTCTTTTCTGTCGGCTGCTGAGAGAAGGGAAGTATCGAGAGAGGCAAATAAAGCATATAATAAAATTATTTCTTTAACTTTGAGTGGGGATGAGATGCTTTTATCTTTGGTAGCAGTGGATAGAATTGCAGCTCTCAGTGGAAAAATCAATCAGGATCCGGATGTTTCCAATGTAGTGGAGCAGGCAAAAAAATTTCCTAAGATAGAAAGCAATTTGGAAAAAATCATAGAATTGGAGCCGGATTTTGTGATTGCGGCGGATTGGATGAAAAAGGAAATAGTATCACAAATAAGAGAGATGGAAATTCCTGTCTATGTTTATAAAACTCCGGATACTTTTGAAGAACAGAAAAAAGTAATTTTAGAGTTGGCCACTCTTTTGGGGGAAAAGAAAAAAGGAGAAGAGCTTACACAAAACATGCAAAGAAGATTGGAACTGTTACAAAAAAAAATCTTTGCCAACCAAAAGAAAAGGAAAGTAAGAGTCCTTTTATATACTTCTTTTGAAACAACAAGCGGAAAGAAAACAACCTTTGATGATATGTTACAGCAGATAGGAGCTGTTAATGTCGCTTCTGAAATGGGGATTTCCGGTTCAAAACGAATCAACAGAGAAAGTGTTATTGATGCCAATCCCGATATTCTGATTATTCCTATTTGGAAATCGTATAATACGAAGGAAGAATCAGCTAAAAAAATATTTCAGGATCCCGGCCTTCAAACGGTAAAGGCGGTTCAGAAAAAACAGGTCTATTTTCTTCCATACCGTAAACTTACCCCAACTTCTCAATATATGATTGACGGGATAGAAGCATTGGCAGAAGTGATTTATCAAAAATGAGATATAAGGAGATATAAGGAGAAATAGAGAATGCAAAAGAAAAAAAAGAATTATACAGCTGTTCTATTCATATTATTGGGAATTACTATTTTCCTTTCTCTTTTTTATGGAGCTGTTAAGGTTCCGATAAAAGATATTCTAAAAATTTTATCCAATCAATTGTTTTTTACGAATTTTGTCATCAGTAAAAAAAGTTTTATTCCTATTGTTTTTTATGTAAGACTTCCCAGGATCATGACTGCTGTCATTGTTGGAGGAGCTTTGGCTCTTTGTGGCTGTACCATGCAAAGTTTATTGAGAAATCCGATTGTAGATTCCGGAATTGTAGGAATTTCAAGCGGTGCAAGTTTAGGAGCTGTTATTTCCATTTCCTTTGGTTTCAGTGCAAAATATATTATAGCAATGCCCTTACTTTCTGTTATTTTTGCATTGACAATAGCAGGTGGAGTTTATCGTTTATCTTCTTGGCGAGGAAAGACAGACAATTTGCTTTTGATCCTTTCCGGGCTTGCCGTCAGCAGCTTTGTAGGAGCTCTCACCTCTATGATATTAAGCAATTTTGTGGAAGCACAGTTACGAGAATATTTATTTTGGTCTATCGGAAGCTTGTCGGGGAGACGATGGGAGCATTTTTTATTTGGAGTATTTCCCATTACAATATTATCGGGCATCTTATTTCAGTATGGGAAAGAGTTGAATATCCTTCTTTTAGGAAATGAAGAGGCGAAGTCTTTAGGAATCAATATTAAAAAAATGCGGAAAAAAATTTTAATGACTATTGCACTGTTAACCTCCATTTCTGTTTGTATCAGCGGGAATATAGGTTTTGTAGGGATGATTGTCCCTCATATTTTAAGAAGAATTCTTGGAGCGGACAATCGGAAACTTCTGAAAGCTTCTTTTTTGACAGGAGCATTTTTTCTTACTTTCAGTGACTTACTATCAAGAATCATATTGGCACCGAGAGAAATCAGTGTAGGGATTATTACCTCTTTGATAGGAGCTCCTTATTTTGTATCTCTTATTCTGAAAATGAAAAGAGAGGGGAGAAATTTATGAGAACAAGGTATCTGAAGATAGAAAATCTGTCTTATTCCATAGAAAATACGGAAATTTTGAAACATATCAGTTTTGAAGCGGAAAAAGGAGAATTGATAGGGATTATAGGTCCTAACGGTTCCGGAAAAACAAGTTTATTGAAAAACATCGGCGGCATTTATAAAGTGGAAAAAGGAAATATTTTTATTTTGGGAAAGGAAATACGAGACTATGAAGAGAAGGAATTGGCAAAAAAGGTCGCTTTTATGAAGCAGAAAACGGATCTTTCTTTTGATTTTTCCTGTCTTGACATTGTTATGTTTGGAAGATATCCTCATTTAAAAAATTTTGAAGATTATGGAGAAAAAGACATTGCCATTTCAGAAAAATATATGCAGCAAACCCATACCATGTTATTTCGGGATAAATCTATTTTGGAACTTTCCGGAGGAGAAGTACAAAGAGTCATGTTTGCTAAAATACTGACTCAGGAAAGTGATATTTTACTTTTGGATGAACCGAGTTCCAATTTGGATATGCGATACGAAGAAGAATTATTTCAAAATTTACAAAAACAGAAAGAAAAATTGATAATTACAGTCATTCATAATTTGCGAGTGGCGATCAAGTATTGTACCCGCTTGATTTTACTTTCCGAAGGAAAAATTATAAAAGATGGAAAAGCGGAAGAAGTAATTACGGAAGAACTTTTAAAACAGGTTTATGAAATAGAAGCAAGAGTTTATCGAAATCCAATTACGGGAGCATTGGATTTTTATATTCTCTGAGTTCTCTAAAAGGATGTGAGCATGGAGGAAAAAATGCTTTGTAAATTAACAAGTGGAGATACGGTATATCACTATAATAAAAGTATCATTATAAAATTTTCCGGAAAAAGAGCGGTGCTGAGTACGGGTATTTTAAATGGGGGATATCGAGAAAATATATCCGCTGTTTTGAATCATGATGCAAAGGCAGCTCCGGGAATGGGGTGTCAACTCAGAGCTCCTACTTACGAAGAACATATGAAATTAATTGCAGAAGAGGCGGGGCTGGATGCAGAGCATACGACAGGAATTGCTACAGCGGCAAATATGGAAAATGTCAGCATAGTGAGCCAAAACTATGGAAACTTATCCTTGACGGCTATTGTCACCGCAGGAATTGAAACCAATGGAGGAAGAGTGGGAGATCCGGCTTCCTATATGGAAGAAAATGAAAGAATCACAAACATTCCCCATGGAACCATCAATATTATATTGGCAATTGACGGGAAACTTTTTCCACACACCTTGGCAAGAAGCTTTATTACCGTAACGGAAGCAAAGACTGCGGCAATTCAGGAGTTACTGGAAGGAAGCAAATACTCGACCGGACTTGCGACAGGTTCGGGAACGGATGGTGTTATTGTCTATGCGAATGTAGAGTCGAAAAATATTTATCAGGATGCAGGAAAGCATTCCAAATTGGGAGAGTTGATTGGAAAAGCTGTGAAACAGGCAGTAAAAGAGGCTTTGGAAAAACAAAGCGGTCTCTGTCCTGAAAAGCAGAAGTCCATTTTTAGAAGGGGAAGAAGATATGGAATCACAGCAGAAAGGCTATGGGAAGATTATATTGCTACAAATTCTGAAAAACAGAATAAAAAACTTGAATATATGGAATTTATAGAAACTCTGGAAAAAAAAGAAGACTTGGTTTCTTTGACTTCTTTATATCTTCATCTGCTGGATCAGTGGGAATGGAAATTGCTGTCTGAAAAAACAGTAAGAGAGCATTGCTCTTTACTGAGAAAAGAAATTTCCAATATTCTGGGACTTCCTTTTCAGAATCGGAAAAAGAAGAGTAGCGTGATTGAAGATATGATAGAAGCATATATTATACTTTTTACACAATATGTTTCGGAAAATTGGGAGAAAAAAATTGAGAGAAAATAAAGCGGATATTCGTTATCTTGTCCTCTGGTTAAGTGATAACTGTAATTTAAATTGTAAATATTGTTATGCAAGCCCTGCTTTTCAAAAAACAAATATGAGTTTTGAAACTGCCAGAAAAGCAATGGAGTTGTGCAAGGATAAAAATTTTAGACTTGTATTTGCGGGAGGAGAACCGCTATTGAATTTTGAGCTTATCAAGGAAATTTACAAGTACTTACAGGAAGAACATTATGATTGTAAACTTTCAATGCAGACAAATGGAAGTTTAATAAGTCAAAAAATTGCAGAAAAATTACAGGAAATGGAAATCGATATTGGAATCAGTTTTGATGCCTGTATTGAAGTGCATGAAAGGTTACGAGGTTCCGTAAAAAAAACTGTAGAAGGAATCCTCGCCTTAAAAGAAGTGGGGAAGAAAATCAATTTAAACTGTGTACTGAGCAGTGAGACACTTCCTTTTCTGGAACAACTTGTAGAATATGCCTATTATTTTGAAAATGTGAGAGCTTTAGGCTTGGACTTACTTAGAATAGGAGGAAACTGCTTATTTCATCCGGAAATTACAACTGTAAAAAAGGAAGAAGTTTATCCTGCATTAAAAAAAGCTTATCAGAAGAGCAAAGCTCTTTTTTCATTGACAGGAAGAAAAGTGGGAATTCGGGAAATTGAAGAGGCAAGATTTCGAAGGAAACACTTCTGTCAAAATACACATTACTGTTATGCCTCTTTGGGACAGTCTATGGTGGTAACACCACAGGGAGACAGTTATCCATGTAGTTCTTTTATAGGAAATCAGGAATACTTGATGGGAAATGTACAGGAAAAAATTCGAAGGATAGCTTTGCCTTCAGGAAAATATGAAAATTGTGTTTCCTGTATTTATGATAAAGAATGTAAGGGCTGTTGTCCTTCTAGAATGTTGCTAAATTCTGTTCATGGAGAAGTGGATAAAGACTGTGTATTGCGAAAAGCGGTATTTCAAATTCTGAAAGAGGAAGAGGAAGGAAAAATATGAAAGATCAAAAGAGAGATTATCCGTTTACGGCGATTGTAGGACAAGAAAAAATGAAAGAAGCCCTGATACTGAATTTAATCAATCCTTCCATAGGAGGAGTTCTAATTCGAGGAGAAAAGGGAACTGCAAAATCAACCATGGTAAGGGCTTTGGTGAATCTTTTGGGAGAGAGGGAAGAGAATGATTGTGCGTTTCACTGTGAACCGGGCAAAGTGGAATATTTTTGTTCGGAGTGTTTCCATTTTTGGGAACAGAAACAAGAAATTCCTAAAAGGAAAGGGAAGATGAAAGTGGTCAATCTACCTGTAAGTGCGACAGAAGACAGAGTGGTTGGAAGTTTGGATATCGAACATGCCATTCAAACGGGAGAAAAAAAATTCGAGAAAGGAATTCTGGCAGAAAGTCATCGAAATATCTTATATGTTGACGAAATCAATCTTCTGGATGATCATATTGTCGATGTACTTTTGGATGCGGCAGCTATGGGAAAAAATAGGATTGAGCGTGAAGGAATTTCTTTTGAACATCCTTCTTCTTTTATTCTGGTGGGAACAATGAATCCGGAAGAAGGAGATTTAAGACCGCAGCTTTTGGATCGTTTTGGCTTGTTAGTCAATGTTGTTGGAGAACGGGATAGCACCAAGAGAGTGGAGATCATAAAAAGAAGATTGGAATTTGAAAAAAATCCGAAGAATTTTTTGAAAAAATATGAAGAAGAAGAAAATAAGTTGCAAAAAAGGATAGAGGAAAGCAAAAAATGCTTATCAAGAGTGCAATGCAAAGATGAGATGTATGAAATGGCTGCTAAAATTTCCATTGCATTGGAGGGAGATGGACATAGAGCCGATATCAGCTTGATTAAAACAGCCATGACAATGGCTGCTTATGAAAATAGAGAGGAAGTTGTGAAAGAGGATATTGTAAGAGCGGCAATTCTTGTCTTTCCTCATCGAATGAGAAGAACTGCTTTTGAAGAATCCGTATTGGACGAAGAGGGTATTGTAGAAATCATAAATCGAATGTGAGGGGAATAAAATGGGATTTCCTTTTGTAGCGGTAGAAGGACAGGAGAAGCTGAAAAAAGCACTTCTATTAAATTATATCAATCCAAAAATTGGAGGTTTACTCATTCGTGGGGAAAAAGGAACGGCAAAATCCACTCTGGTAAGAGCTTTGGGAGAGCTGTTTCCGGAAAGAAAATTTATAAATATGCCTTTACATATTACAGAAGACAATTTACTCGGAAGTTTGGATGTTGAAAAAACAATCAGGTTCGGAAGAAAAATTTTTCAGGAAGGTCTCCTACAAAAAGTTCATGGAGGGATTTTGTATATTGATGAAATCAATTTGCTGGGAGAAAGTATTTTAGCGATTCTTTTAGAAGTGCTTTCCAGAGGAAGATGCTATATAGAGAGGGAAGGTTTCAGTCTTTCTTATGATTCGGAATTTGTCCTTATCGGGAGTATGAATCCGGAAGAATTGGAACTGAAAGCTTCTCTCATTGATAAATTCGGACTCTATGTGGAAGTGGAAGGGAGTAAAGACATTTTAGAGCGAATGAACATTATAAAGAAATGCCTTGACTATGAAAGGAATCCGGAATTTTTTTCGAAACAATACAAGGAAGAAGAAAGAGTCTTAAAGCAAAAGATAGAACAGGCTCGGAATAAATTGAAAGAAATTCAAGTACAGGAAACTATTATGAACATAGCTGTAAGGATGGTAGAAGAAGCAAATACGGAAGGAAATCGTGCAGAAATCATTTTGCTTGAAACAGCGAAAGCCATTGCGGCATTCGATAAAAGAAGCTATTTAAATTTCGAAGATATGAAAGAAGCCGCTACTTATGTGCTTGTTCATCGCAGAAGAAAGGAACGGAAAACAGAAGAGCTTTTCAAAAGAAGTCCCGAAGAACAGGAAAAAGAGAGAACATTAGAAGAAGTACAAGCTCAAGAAGAACAACAAGGAATGGAAAGAGAACAGGAATTTGTTCCACCTAAAGAGAAAGAAGAAAGCACTTTTTCTATCGGAGATACTTTTGCAGTGAAGGAATTGGTTCATAAAAAAACGCTGCACTTAAAAAAAAGAAGAGGAAGCGGAAAACGTTTAAAAACAACAACTTCTCTGAAACAGGGAAGAGATATAAAAAGCGGATTTCCAAAGCGAAAAATGGAAGACTTTGCCTTTGCCGCCACGATACGTGCTGCAGCTCCTCATCAAAAAAGAAGAGAAAAAAAGTTTGTAAAAATTTCGATTCAAAAAGAAGATATTCGTATAAAAATAAGAGAAAAACGAATCGGGACACATATACTTTTCGTAGTGGATTCCAGTGGATCCATGGGAGCCAAAAAAAGAATGAGAGCGGTGAAGGGAGCTATATTTTCTCTTTTACAGGATGCCTATGAAAAAAGAGATAAGGTAGCTTTGGTGGCTTTTCGGAAAAAGAGTGCAGAAGAATTGTTATCCATGACACGTAGCATAGAACTTGCAAAAAAACAGTTACAAAACTTAGCAACCGGAGGAAAGACTCCTTTGGCAGAGGGACTTTTTAAGGCATATCAATTGATCAGACAACTCAAAAAGAAAGATGGGGAGATATATCCGCTTCTTGTTTTAATATCAGACGGAAGGGCAAATATTTCTCTTCATGGGAAAGATCCGATAGAAGAAAGCCTTGAAATGGCAAGAAAAATAAAAAAGGAGGGGATTCCTTCTGTCGTGATTGATACAGAAGAAGGGTTCACATTATTGGAAATGGCCAAAAATATTAGTGAAGCAATGGGAGCCGAATACTATCGTCTCGAAAATATTCAGGCTGAAGATATGTTGAAATTATTGAAAAAGAGGATGTAATCATGTATAAACTATTAAATTATGGAGATTTTCTAAGTTTGAAAGAAGCGGAAAAAGAGATGGAGTATTACTCTTCGTGTTATCATTTTGACGGTTATGAATTGATTCAATTTACAGAACAGGATTATACAAGCCTTGAAGAGAAAATTATAGGCTATCACCTCCGTTTCTTTCCTTCTTGGATGGAATTTTATAAAGAAGATTTTTTTAGCTTAGCTCAGGAGTATGAAGAGAAAAAATATTGGAAAAGTATGTGTGGAGGAGAACATTCCAAAGAAGAACTCTTGGATTATTATAGGAGAGAATTGGCAATTGCGGAGAAGTTAAAAGTAAAATATGTTGTTTTTCATGCCTGTAATATCAAAGTAAGAGAAAGTGTAAGCTACCAATTCTCATATACGGATTGGGAAGTTTTAGATCAGGTAATATCCATTATCAACACTCTGTTTGATGAGAAAGAATACTCTTTTCAATTGCTGTTTGAAAATTTATGGTGGCCCGGATTGAAATTGAACAACAAAGAAAAAACAAAATATCTTTGGGATGGAATTCATTATAACAGGAAAGGATTCATATTGGATACCGGTCATATGATAAATTGTAATTGGAAGATTAAAAATAAAAAGGAAGCTGTGGAATATATTAAAAAAAATCTTGAAATATTAGGAGAATATAAAAATTATATCTACGGAATGCATTTAAATCTTTCTTTATCCGGGGAATATGTGAGAGAGGCAATTCGTACACATAGAAATAAGAATTACAGCACGGAAGAAATTATGAAGGGAATTTATCAACATATAGGAAATATTGATTATCATGATGCTTTTGATGAAGAGAGCATTGTAGAGGTGATTCAATCTCTTCCTCTTCGCTATCTTGTATATGAATTTATTGCCTACAGCAAAGAAGAACTGGAAGCAAAAATCCAAAGGCAGGATAAAAGTTTGGAAAACTTGTTCGTACAAATGAAGCATGTTGAAAGGAAAATTGGAAAAATATTAATCCCTAGATCTATTAAATTTTGGCAGAAATATATACTCTCGATGGGAATTTAACAGAGCTCATAAGGTTGATCCAATGGAAGAAATTCCCTAAATTACCTTCTACGATAAGATATCAAATATTATTAGAAGACTATTTTTATGAAAAGAAATCCTGAACTGTAGTCCTAATCTTGGATACAAGATTGGAGCTGCA
>UMKD01003902.1_pt1 | contig 83418 bp, 75 predicted proteins | sample 1966221 | NCBI WGS metagenome assembly UMKD01 (sample SAMEA4836167, study PRJEB28245) | human gut metagenome | biome: gut microbiome; material: fecal sample | place: Denmark | collected 2008
TCTGTTATTCTTATATAATAATTAATTTTATTTATATCATCTATTTTTAAAAGTTCAACATAATGACTCCAACTCAAAAGGTCAGACACTGTCTGGCTTTTTGCAATATTGTAAAATCTTCTCATATTTTTTAAATTTGATAATCCATATCCCTTACCTAACTCTTTAGTTAGCATATCAGAATACTTCTTTATAATTCCTTCTCCATAACTTTTTCCAGCATCATTTAATAATTTACCAACTTTGTAATACGTATTTAAATCACTTCTATTTTTTGAATAATCTTTTACTTTTTTATATACTTCATTATTTATTAATTCATTTTTTATTTTCTCATAATAATTCATAACATAGTCCTTTCTTTTGTTTAGCCATCTATTATATGAATTATTTTTAAAAAAACTGTCATATTTTGTAATAAAAAAAAGAAACCTTAAAGTTTCTTCAAATCATCAATTCCTCCTGCTACACTATAACAATTATATCCAAGAGCATTAAGTATTTTAGTGCAAGATAAACTTTCCGTTCCTTTATTGCAAACTATATAATATGTATTATTTTTATCTAAATAATATTCTGGATTTCTAAGTAAATTAATTCTTGTAATATTTCTTCCTCCAATATTAAATTCATTAAATTCAAATCTTGTTCTTATATCTATTATATTTTTTTTATTCTTTATTTCGTTAATTTTAATTTGCATAACATCACCATTATAATATATGAAAAAAAGCACAACGTTAATGTGCTTTTATTCAAAGAATTCATCAAAGAAATCATCATCATCTTTTGAAGAATCTTTTGTATTCATAATTTTATCTATTTCTTCAGTATTTCTATAAACATTAGATTTGCCATTTTTATCATCAGCTTGCTTGTTTATGGGCTCTTCAGCCTTAATTTCTGATTTATCATCCTTCAAGATATTTTCATCTTTGATAGCATCGTTTTTATCAATAGGTTCATCAAAAGATAAATCTTCAATCATATCATCAAACATATCATGTTTTGCTTCACTATTTGTATTTCCAAAGTTTGATATATCCTTGCTATCAAATGAAGGAAATTCAAGTTTATTACTATCAATAGTTGAATCATTTAAACTTGGTTTATCTTTGTTGTCTTTAACATCAGCAGTTTTTTCTTCAACCATCTTTTGTTCTGATGCTTTAAGTTCGTTATCTTCAGCCTCTTTTTCCCTTTTTTCTTCTTCTTCTAACTCTGCTATTCTAGCATCAATCTTTTTCATCATAGCATCAATATCTAAGTCATCACTACTATTATTAGATGATGAGGCTGAATTAAGTGGTGAAGGCGCTGATGGCGTGTTAGTAGTAGCACCAAAGGCTGCTAAAGGATTTGGATTTGATGGAGATGTAAATGGTGATCGCCCAAACGGATTTGCATTTCCTCCAAACGGGTTAGGTGTCATACCCCCACCAAATGGATTTGCTTCCCCACTACCACCAAATAGTTCATTTCTCTTTTCTTCTTTTTTCTTCTTAACAAATTCTCTTATATCAAATAATTTTATTTTTCTTTGTTCATGAGAAGTCACCTTAGCAGGTGGAACTTCAGCATTATTTTTACCATATCCGAAATCAGTATTCCAAAATGGTAAGAACTTTGTTCTAAGTGGCGGAAGACGATGTTTTAAAATAAGTACTTCATCTTGCTTAAATCTTTGAAGTTCAGTAACAGTAATAAGTGGTCTTGTTTCCTCTTTTTTATCCTTACCTACTTTTACTATTTTATCACCACATAGTTTACTTATCTCCTCTAACGCTGATAATTCACCGGTTAACAAATATAAAATATTACCACAGTTACCACGAATTGTTTCAGCATCTTCATTACCATAAACTTGTTTTAACTGTGCAAAGTTTTGGATGATCATTGTCATTCTTATTTGTCTTGAACGAGCTGCCGTAATCATTGTTGTAATATCTTTAAACTTAGGCATGTTAGCAAACTCATCAAGCAAGAAGTTTGTTCTAACAGGAAGCTTACCACCATGTCTTTGTGCAACTGCAATTAATGATTCATAACATTGTTTTACAAAGATTGTTGCAAGTGCGTGATACGTTGTTTTTTCATCCTGTATAATCATAAATACTGCTGTTTTTCTCTCACCTATTGTTTCCATATCAAAATCACTACGTGATAACATTTCTGCTAAATTTTGAGTAACAGCAAACACTTTTATTTTTTGTTTTAATACCGAAAGTACTGAGTTTTTAGTATCTTGTGGTGCGTTTACCGTTCCTAATGCGTTAATTGCAGCAGGGCTTGCCGGATCTTTAAATTTAAAATATTCCTTAATGTAAGTTGATGCTCCAACTTTTTCCTCACCAACCGTTATCATTAAGTTTACCGTTGAAATACTTATTTCATCTTCTGGTGCATCTTCAAACATTCCAAGAGATAAACCCGTTAAATAGTCGGCTGCTGAATTAGTCCAGAAAGGATCATCAGCTTTCTCATCAGTTGCTATGTTAATAGCCATATCATTTAAAAGTTCATTTGCTTTATCTTGATTACCTTCTTTATAATACTTATATGGCAATGTATAAGGATTCCAACAACTGCCATTTTGAGGATCACGGAAGTTAACTACTATAACGTCATATCCTAAATCCTTTAACATTTCACCATTCTTTTCAAATATTTCACCCTTAGGATCGGTAATAACCATTGATTCACCCTTTTTAGATAAAATATTAACTAATGGATTAATTACCATTTGAGTTTTACCTGAACCAGTAGCACCAATAACAAGTGAGTGTGCTTCTCCATTATCTACGTATACTAAATTTTTATTTTTATCGTAAACAAGTGGAAAACCTGCTGCCGTACTTTCTTTTGCTGTAAGTTCAACAGGTTCTACTTTCTCAAAGTTTTTATATTCATCTTCCTTAGCAAATCTACCAAAGCCATCTTCTTTTTTACCTTGCACTATTCCAAAACCTTTTTCTGTAGTAAAAAACTTACTTGATACGCTCGCTGTTAAAAGAACAACAGCAAGTATCCAAAAAAGAATTGTGTAACCTAAATAAGGTGGAAAAAAAGCTGGTATGAAATTAAATGACCAACCTACCGTTTCAGTTGTCGCACTAGTTCCGACATCGGTTACATGGTATAAGTTTCTAACACATAAAGCAACTACTATAAGTAATAGTAAACAAGCCCATGCATAAGCTACAAAATCTTTATGTTCTGCTCTAAATTTTAGCTTCATACTAAAGCCTCCCCTTAAACGATATAATTACTCATATAAAAATATTATACCAAATATTTAACATATTTGGTATAATTTTTATTCATAATCGAAACTATTTTTTTTATATTTTTTATAGAATATAATTATCGTGCATACAACTAATGAAATAACACCAATTATAATTCCAATAATAATAATTTTAGATCTGTTTTTTTTCATTTCTTGATTTTTAATATAATTTTTTTTACTTTCATTCAAAGCGCTCTTACTTATTTTTAAGTAGAAGTTTTTATCCTTAGTGTTTTTATCGTATTTCCATATATATGTATTACCATCCACTTCATCCGCATTTTGTTCTGTTGCAGATATAGGAAGTTTTATTTTAAATTCTACATCACCAAGCTCTGGCCATTCTGCACATTGAGCGCAATATGGTATATACTCTGTTGCATTTTTTATTTCATAATAATAATCATTTTCAGTGCAACTCATGTACTTGTAAACATATTGATTAAGCGCTGAATTACCAAAATAACTACACAAATTATCATAGTTTTTATATACTTTTACACCACTTAATTCTTTTCCTTTTTCATATGTATAGGAATATTGCTTAAGATCAAGAACATTCTTATATGGCTTGACCATCAAATCAATCAGTTTTTCAAATGAATATTTTTCTGATGTTAAATATTCAGTTTTATTGAGTAAATAAACATTTTCACTAACTATACCATAAGGATCTACTGTTATATTACTTCTAACGGTACATCCCGTCAGAAGTAATATACAAATAACTATTAATAAATACTTAATTTTCTTCATATTAATCTCCTACCTCATTCCAAATTCTTTCCATGGATCTGTTACACATGATCCACTTTTTCTAATTTCAACATGTAAATGAGCTCCCGTCGAATTTCCGGTATTTCCTAAATAGCCTATTAATTCACCTTTTTTCACTGTTTTGGAATCAACTTTTTCTTTTGTTAATTTATAGCTTGACGCTGGGCATGGTGGTTTGCTACCCTTTTTTGGACAAGTTTTTGTAACTTTAGTTTTAATTCCAGAAGCAAATTTTTGAAGATGTCCATATATTATTGTTGAATCATCATTTGTTTCTAATTCAATAACATTACCATAACTTACAAGTCCAACATCTGAATTGTATATTTGGTAAAAATTCGCTGTTCCATCAGCACCAGCATAAATTTTTGTACCTTCAGATATACCTGATATATCATGATATACAGAATCAGAACATCCACCCGTTGATCCTTTACTACCGAAAGATGGTTTAACGTTTTGTACTGGGGCAAAATAAGTGTTTTGAGTTCCGGTACTTAAAATTTCATTTGATCCAGAATCCCTAAAAGGAATTCCACCAGTAATAGCATAGAATCCTGATCCTCCATGTGTTTCAACATTTTTTATAAATGTATCAAAATCAGTACTTAATTTAGTACAATGATTACTAGAATCAAATTCCTCACAATGTTTTGTAACATTATTATTTTGCCAAGGATCTGCAATATATACATTATTTTCACTATAGCCTCTAATAACTACATAATGTCCACCTCCAGTATTATAAATACCATCTCCAAATGTTCCATCAACATTTGCAATAACTAAACCACCAGCATCCAACGTAGAAATAATTTCTTCTTTACCACTTATATTTTTAGCCGTAAGTCCATTATTATCAGAAACATATGGAAATAAAGCAGCATACGTTCCACTATCTCCACAGTCAGTTCCAGATCTTGCACTTGAATTTATAGTTTCAGGAGTTATAGAGCTATTTTGTGTCAATGTGGCAACTACCATAGCTGCTGATGTAACACCACATCCAGAAGTACAGATAGAATCACCCTTTTCACAACCTTTTTTTCCATTCGATAGGGTTCTTCCACAAAAAGCAGTATTTGCATAATCATTTTGAGCATAATAAATGAAGTTTGAACTATCATTTGTAGTTGAACAGGTTGTGTTTGCCATAACTATAGTACTTGAAAGATACCCTCCATCTGAAATTATAACTTCAGCCTTGGCATTTTTGAATTGATCTCCTAATATAGCATCTGCCTTTTCAGTTTTATAACCATCTCTTACTTCATCTTGAAATAAACATTTTCCTGTTTTGCATGAGCAAGCATCAGCATATGATTTATTTTGACAAACAGAACCAATTAATTTTTTTCCAGAAGAAAGATACATATTCTGAGACTCTGACCAAGCTTGTTCTAAATTGCTACCATAATTTTTATATGAATTTTTTACGCCATCACTACATGAATCACTTGTCAAATAATCACAATAATCTATGTCTCTTGTGCTATCAATTATCCCAATTACATATGTATTCTCATCTATTTTTGAAACATTTCCTCTTTGAAAAGCCCTACCTATAGCATAACTTTTTTCAGCTATCATATTAGCTTTAATATGCTCTATATTGTTTAGATCATCACTAGCTTCTTGTATCGTAACACCTATTACATATTGCTTCATTGAAATAGGACTGGAATACATTGATTCACAATTAGTAAGTTTACCTGTTTCAGTGCAACTACTTTTCTTGACATCAACCACAATGTTTTTAGTCATTAACTCCTGTAATGATATACCATCAGAGTTAGAATAATCAATCGTAATTTGTCCTGCCGATTGAGAACTATATGTCGTAGAACAATCACTAAAAAAGTAACCATTAAAATCATCTTTTTGATCTTGAATATCATTTATGATTGCATTAGCTAAAGCCTCTTGATCTTTAACCCCATCAAATAATTCTTTATATCCAGCATCTTTTTTAAACCAGGTGTTTTTTAAATAATCAGTCAAATTGTCATCACCACTTTGTGATTCTTTTAACAATTTTGTGAATTTTCTTCTATATTTCCATTGTCTAAATAATTCTAAATATGGATCATTAGAAATAGCATCATTTTTATCCTCTTTTAAATCTTCTTTCTCATCTGAATCATCCGAATTATCCGAATCATCATAAGCATCTTCATCATCAGATTGAGAAGTATTAGTTTTTCCCCTAATTGAATTTACATTTCCATTTTGCATTTCCTCAATGTAAGGATAAAGTGTTGCCGCCATAGCATAAGAAGGATTACCTGATGAATATTTTTGCGCTATTGACTTTAATTTTTCTATTGTTTTTTGATCTACTTCAGAATACCTGTTATAATTTTCCTCTTCTTGAACTTCTCCACCAACAAGTGGTGATCCTGAAGCGAACATGCTTGGCACTATTATAATTAAAATCATTATTAACAATAATCCTACTATTACACCAAGCGTTACTAAACCTGCTGGAGTTTTTAAAAACGCGCCTACAGCCTTAGCTGCAACTTTCGTTTTCTGCGCTGCTTTTTTTCCACCTTGAATCGCTTTTTTACCATTATTTATGGCTTTTCCCAGCCCTGAATTATTATACCTATTTTTAGCACGATTTTTAATTCCGTTTTTTGCTCTGTTTGCAAAATCTTTTGGAGTCTTTGACCTATTATTCCATTTATTTTTTAAATCATCTCTTTTTTTGTTCAAACCACTTGGTTGTTTTTCTTTATTCCCCATTTCAGGCTTATTATTGTTAGATTTTGAAGGCGATGAATTTTCATTTTTCTTCTTATTATCTTGTGGGGTCTTGCTTGTATCTTGATCCTTTTTATTATTTAAATCAGAATTATTTTGACCATTGTCACGATTCTTTTTTTCTCCTGAATCCTTATTTGCATCTTTTTTGTTTTCAGGATTATTATTTAAATTGTTATCATTTTTTTTATTCTCCAAATTATCATTTTGTGATTTTCCGCCTTCTTTATTCCCACCAGAATTTTCTGAATTAGTATGATCATTTACCGGCGCTTCTCCACTAGATTGACCATTCGAAATATTTTCACCAAAAGATTGTTCATTATTTTTTTCTCCTGCCTCAGGTTCTTTTAAATCTCCTTCATCAAATGAATTTTCTTGATCTCCGCTTTCAACTAAATCATCACTTTGTTGCAACTGGTCATTCAAAGGAAAATCATAAGCTGACTGATCATCTTGATTCTCATCTGTCGTCATTTTATCCGATGCTTTACTATCCTGGAAAGCTTCATTAGACAATTGCTCATCAGTTAAATTCTCTGCTGCATCATCAAATCCATTATTTTCTACATTCGTATTAGTATTACTAATACTTGGGTCTGTTTCAAAATCCAAATTTTCTACTTTAACTTCTGTTGGCTTTATTTTAACTTCTAAGTTTATATCATTTAAATCAAGATTTTCTATCTTTTCATCTTGATCTTTTCCATGCCCATTCATGTTCTCACCACCATATCATGTAAAAATTATATCATAAAATGTTGAACGTATCAAACTAATGCAAAATAAAAAATTGGACAAAATCCAATTTTTATAAACCGCCACCTTCACCAAATGAATCCAATTCGGCTTCTGTTACAATAACATCTATGCGCATTCTTCTGCTTCCGCAAACAAATAAAGCTTCACCTTGATTATATTTTTTTATACTTTCCTTTTCCTGATCATTTAAATCTATTAGCATACCAAGATCTTCAACAGCTTGCTTTTTTAGTCCCATAACAAGATAGTAAGAAGCATTATCAAATATAGCTTTACCTTGCGTTATTACCGAAGGATCAGCGAAATCTGATGGTTGTTGTGTTATTACAACAGTACCACTATTATATTTACGAGCACGTCTTTGTATATTAGCAAGGAAATCAGCTCCTATACTATTTTTACTAGATAAAAGCATATGCGCCTCATCTACCATCATTATAGTATTTATAGATCTATCAAGACAATGACTCCAAGCATATTTAAGAACGTTAAAGAATAACGCGTTTCTTATATTTTCATCAGCATTCATTAGATCTCTTATATTAAATACAATAAATTTAGACTGTGGATGAATGGTTGTTTTACCATCAAAATAAAACTTTAACTCTTTAACAAGAGGTCTTATTTTTAGCTCAAGTTTTTCTAAAATATCTCTTTCATGGGTTACTTGATCACCATAAGCCTCTAATCTTCTTACTAATGTTTCGTATAAATCTGAAAAAGTTGGGTATTGTTCTGAACTTAAATGAGAAAAATCTGTTTCAAAAGATATACCAAAACGTTGATAAGTAAGCTGTGCTATTTCACTAAACATCGTTAAAACATCTTCCGTTATAGTAGGATCATAATATTTCATGAAAGCTTTCAAGAATTGCAAGGTTTTTGTAAGAACCGTGTATCCAAGTCCATCTTTCAGTTCTTCTTCATCAGCCTCTATAATAACCTCAAGTGGATTTATCATACCAAATTCTCCACCCTTACCAAGATCTATAAAGTCGCCTCTCATACGTGTAGTCATTTCTTCAAGTTCACCCTCAGGGTCTATAGCAACAACTTTATATTCATTTCTTACATAAGTTCTTAAAAGAAGCTTTGCAGCAGTAGATTTACCACTACCAGATGTACCTAAAATAATCATATTAGCGTTGTTTCTATTAAATTCTTTTCTTACTTGGTACAAAAATTGATTAAATAAAACTACACCACCAGAAAAATCTGTTCCCAAAAGGCAAGATGGTCCTGGATCTTTTAAGCTATCAAAAATAAATGGATACATAGCTGCAATAGTTGGAGATGTTATAGGAGTTCCTATCTGATCTTCTATATCTTGCTTTGGAAAAATCGGAAGAATTGATTTTAATACCTTTTTTTGCTCAAATCTAAGAGGAATGCCTCTTAATTCCATAGATTCCAAATAATTTTTCACTTGAATTTTCTTTGTATCTAATTCTTCCTTACTATTAGCTGTTACAACTACATGCATTTGAAAATCAAAGATTTTAGATTGATTGGTTACTATTGTTTGAATGAAATCGTTCAATGAATCGTAATCTTGTCTTAATTGTTCTTGTGCTGTTTTATCTCTTTCTTTTTCATAATTATCTTTCAATTCTGCTAATTCTTTATTAAGCATTTTAGACATTACAGAATAAGGAAGAGGAATATGTTTTATTACAACCTTAACACCACCACTAGTTGCTAAATCAGATAAATATCCTGGTGTAATCCATTTTGGATAAGATACGATAGTTAAAATGGTGCACCATTTATCACTTATAACAAAATCAGCAGGATGAAACTCTAATCCTTTAGGTGCTAACTCTTTTTTTATATTAATATTTGCCATTATGCCATCACCGTCCCAAAAGTAGTTTTTTCACCGCCGTTTAAGAAATTATCTAATATACTTCTTAAATCATCATTATTAGCTTGTCCTGATGCTAAACCTGCTGAGGCCAAGCCATTTATCATTAATCTTAACTTTTTCTGAACCATCTCAACTTGTTTTTCTTTAAATAACATATAAAATTCTACATCTGTCACATCGTCAGTAAAGTTACTTGCTTTTCTTAAATCTTCGTTAATAAGTTTTCTAATTACAGGATCTTTTGCATTATTATATTGCATTTGAAGCTGTGCTATATAAACTGATATATCAACTGGCCTATCTGCTATAATAAGCCAAAATTCAAAATCAATAGTATTATAGAAATCCTTTAATCTATCTATAACATTAAATTGATCACTTTCTTCCATTATAAATATATTTTTAGGAGCAATTTTAACTCCAGCAATTTTTTCTCCATTATCAAGTTCTATCATGTTATTGACAATAGCTCTAATTGGAACAAAACTTTCTGTTGTATTACTAGTATTATTTGAACTCATCTTTAGCACACCATCCTCTCCATTTAAAAGTTCTTCTTTCAACAAAGTAAAATTTATATATATTTTGAAGTACACACATCATATTATGATAATTAGGTATTGGAATAACTAAAAATGCACAAACAAGTATTGGAAGTAGTGTTATAATTGCTAACCATAAAGAATCTGGTTTAATTATTAAAAACAATAATATTGTTGTAACACTACCACCTATTGCTATATATAAATCTATTGGTCTAAATATACTGAATATTAGTTGTCCTCTTTTAGAGTTTGCCGCTATCAAATATTGTCCATTATTCATACATTATTCCCCTTTCTAATTCTTATTTTCTACTTTTTTACTTTCAATAGAATACTCTTCTTTTATAGTATCTAATTTCTTCTTAAATTTTGCACCATTTAATTTGTCATCCATCTTTTGTGTAATTAAATCGAAATAATCTGACATATCTTTTTCGACAAATTTATACTGTTTGCTTTTTCCATCTGGGGCAGTAATAACTTCATATTCACCATATTTATTAATGTATCTTCCATTAACTTGAATTGTTCCAACATTATCATTTGGTTCATTGGTTGTAATGCCATTCTCATCTAAGCTAGCAGACTTCTTATATTCTGCAACAAGTTTTTCTTTATCATTACTATAAGTTTCATATTCTTTTCTCGCTTGGGTTACATTACTATCAAATACATCCATATTTTGTTTCCATTTAACATACTTATCATATGCTGCTTTTTCAGAATTATACTTAGTAGATTCATTAATATATTGTTCCATTGCATTTTTTGCAGCTTCAACTGATAAATTAGACATATCTGGTTCTTGAGGTTTTTGTGGTTCATTTAAAACTGCTTGTGGAGCAGGATTGTTGTCAATATACTGATTTCTTTGAATTATTGCCTCTCTTAAACGTTGATTTGATTTAACAAGGTTTTCAGATACACTTCCAAACTCATTTTGTTTTTGGATATTATTTTCATATGCAGTAGTAACCCACAATTGTTTTAAATAAGGATTTGCTTTATTTACATAATCAGCTACTTTACTATCAACAACATCCCTCGTCTCCAAAACATGCCCGTTCTTATCCAAAATGTTACCTTGAGCATCTATTGAGGCAGCATTTTTAACGGTTGCTGCATAGGCAGCCAATTGCATATCCTCTTCGGTTGTTGGTATACTGCCATTAAAGAATCTAGAAAACGAATTATTCATCTGCTCTGAATTTATTGGATTAACCATTTTATCTTTTTTCGATATATCAGAGCCATATAAATCTTTGGTTAATGCTAAATCCTTTGCATCTTTTATTTTTCCACCCATGCTTACTTCATCTAATCCAGCCATTTTTAATTTAGCCTGTGCATCTACTGCTGCATTCTTAATTTTCTTATCTTTAGAAGATTCGAAATTAGGGTTTACATCTGCAGCAATAGAAGCATATTTATCTCTAATTCCCTTAAACATTCTAAAATCATTTTCAGGATTTTTTAATTGTTCTGCCTTTGTCTTGGCTATAGCAGCATCCCTTGCCATCTGGGAATACGTTTTTCTACTTATTGGGTTACCATTAGCATCTCTAAGTTCTCCTCTTGCAGCTAGATCTTTTGATTGCTTTCTAGCTTCGTTTGCGGCTACAGCACCACTAAATGCTCTACCCAATTTATTTTTAACTCTTTTACCTGTATTATCCAAAGTTTTTTTACCTTGTCCTTTTAATTTATCTAATCCTTTGCTTGCTAACCCACCAGCTAAGGCCATACCGCCAAGTTTCTTGCCAATAGACAATCCACCTAGCCCGCCATCACCTTTAATACCAATCATATCGCCAATCCATTTAGGTGCTTTTTTAGCAAATATTAAAAGTCCTATAACCATAAATATTTTTGCCCAACCAGAAACATCTCCCATTGATTGAAACATCTTTGATTGATTAATTATCGATACTAACAACACCATAAGTGCTATTATTGCTAGCCTAATATACAATGATACATAACTTTTGCCAACCGCTGATAACCAGTTTTTAAAAGGTCCGGACTGTGCTGATTTAGGATCAACAAAAGTTGCAATAAATAAAGGAGACAATATTTCCAATACTATTAGTTCAAACATCCTAACTGCAATATCAATTGCAAAAGAAATTATTATGTACGTCATTGCAACACCAACTACACCAGTTATTATAAACATGTAGTTATACACATAAACTTCTTGTTTTTCACCATTTTCATCTTCTATTTTTGTACTAACACCAACATAACTTGCTAGTTTTGATGGTGACATATCTTCGTTAACATACATCTCATTATATGTATCAACTGCATTTTGACAATTAGCCCAATCACATGTACTATCATCATAAACATATCCACCTTGTGGTGTGCAGGTTCCATCTCCATTAGGAACACACACTAAAGGGCAAAAATTATATTCATCAGAATTTGTAATTTTTGTATAATCGTAACCTTTTACTTTTCCGTTATCATCCTTTATTTCTTTATACTTACATAATATAACTTTTTCTTTATCATTTTCTTCTTTATCATTTTTTTCTTTATCCTTACTATCATCGGATGATGCATTTTTTAAATAATTTTCATCAATTGTAATCAATGATGATAAAGCTATATTTTGCAGTGCTTTTCCTGCATTACTATTATTTGATGATGCAATATTAGCATTATTTCCCAGTATTGTTTTAAAGATAATATTTTTACTAGCATCCGCCCCAACTATTTTTTCTTGTAAGTCATATGACTTTTCAAATAAAAATGGAGTTACTGCAAGTAGAATAACCATACCAACAACTCTAAAAAATATATTACTTAATCCCTTGCCTTTTTCATTTAATTTTTCTGGATCAATTATTGCATTAACGAGCAATAATGCGAGTCTAAAAAATGCAACAACCCCAAATATAATATATAAATTCCCAGTAAGACTCTTAATGGTTGCGGGTTTTAAAAGTTCAGCAGTAGAAAGTTTAATAACAAGATCATAAGCATTATCAAGTAAACTATACAAAACTCCATCAATAGCCATGCAAATTGCTCTTAATGGACTTAACCAACTAAATAATATACTCATAAAAACCTCCTATACACATAAATCTAATCCAACCCAACTGAATATCAATCCTAATAGAGCAGGCAAAGCAAGTAATACAACCGCAGCGATAGTTCTTTTAACTGTATTATTACCAGCCTTTTTTATTGAATCACTATCTCCCTTTGCTAAAGCTTTTAAAAAATCTATTGTCATCATAACGATTAATAAGATTGGAACTATTATCATAACATATTTCCAATAATCATGAATTAAATCACTAACTTCTGTACAACTTGTAGATGAAGAATTTATAATTTCACCATCGGCATTCGTTTCAAGTTCTTTTTTTGTCTGTCCTTTTCTAGTACCAGATGCTGCTCCTTTAGCAGTAGTTGTACTTTCATTAGCAATTCCGTTTTTTCCGTAGTATGAACCTGGATTGGCCTTTGGTTTAGTAGTTGTAGTTCCTTTTTGACCTTTTTTTGTATTTTGTGTTGTTTGTTCAATATTTTTGACCTTATCAGTATTTCCAAGTTTATGTCTGATATTAAAACTTTCTTTAGGAAAACTTTTACTTTTTCCAGCTGAGTCAGTGTACTTGCCGTTAGCTTCAATTTTCAATACTGAATCATTTTCAATAGAAAAACTGATGTGAACAACTCCATTATTATTACTGATATCAACTGCCGGAGTTCCCTTACATAGTGCTTCAGCATCACCATTTTTATCCTCACGATAAAGAGTGTATTCAACATCTGTAATTTTAGTTTCAGGCCCCGAATCATATTCTACAAAAAAGGTTCTTTCTTCTTCAGACCACCCTATCCATCCATGAGATAATGTGGTTGATCCACTACAATTCATATTTTTACATATGTTGATCTGCCCAGAAGACACTCCTGGACGTCCATTTGCATCAACTGTAGTATAAGCATAGCCATACCCCTTAGATTCATTAATTTCAGAACCAATATTACATGTTGGTAATGCTTTAAAAATTTCTGTTTTTGAAAAAAAGCTTATTACAACTACAACTAACGTAATAATCATTTTATTTATATTCTTTTTCATAAATACACCATCCTAACATACACTCTATCATTATACATATATAATAACATTTTTAATAAAAAAATGAAAGATATTTTTTGCAAACAAAAAAAGTAGAAATAAATTCTACTTTGTACTAGTTATTCACAGTATTTCTAACAGTACCTTTAAATAAATCGGATACATGACCTGTATTTGCATTCCAACAGTCTTTCCAATCTTCTGTTCCCATTAAACTAGTTAAAAGACTTACTATAGTTGGCACTAAAAAAACTAAAACGCCTGCAATTAATCTTGTGATTAACGCTTTTTGTTTCTTTTTAATATCTTCTTCCTTACCAGCAGTTACTGCCTTAAATAAATCAAAAGTACCAAGAACAATCATGACTATAGGAACTAATATACAAATCACTTTCATAACTAATTGAACTAAATCCATAACGTCTGCCATAGTAGCATTACTACAGATACCATCTAATAAATATAACATTTAATCTCTCCTCTCATAACATACTTAGATAATAAACTATATTGCTAAAGTTGTCAAGTTTTTATAAGTTTCACTTTACAGTGTAGGGAACATCAGAAGTACCATTTCCTGATAAAACTATATTTTTATCGTTCAAATAAATTACTGGATTAATACGCATTTCATTAGATGCTAAGTTTTCATCTATTGTTCCTGATAAAAATAACACCATATATGTATTTTTAGTTGTCGATGATAAAAGCCAAGTATTAAACTCGTCATTATTGGATAAATAATTTCGATTTTCGCACTCTGAACTTTCAACTTTAATACATTTTTCATTTAAACTTGCATTTTTATAATCAGAGGGAACCAACAATCCTATTTTCTCATTTTCTTTTACCATTGAACATTCTTTTTCAACACTAAATGTATCTGAAGTATAATTATCTATATCATACTTTCCAATGCATACATTTTTAGATATAGTCTTAGCTTTTGCGTCTTTATCAAAGTTGTTATCATAATAACTATTTAACGATTTTCTAATTTTTGTATGTAAATAATCGGTAGTAATTCCAACTGATTCCTTTCTCTCAGAATTATATGCATTATCCCAAACATACGAATCATCAGTATACTTAGCTAACACAAGCTTTATATCACCTTCACTATCAATTTTAACTATTCTCCATAATTGATTATTAAATGATACATAGTTTTTTACATCATCACCACGGTAAACGTATTCACCACCCATTTCATAAACGCCGTTTCCATATTCATCTTGTTTAGACGATTTAACAATGTCCGTTAAATATTTTGGTTCATAATTACCTTTACATACTAAAAATGGTGTATAAGAATACTCTTTTCCTACTTTAGTTACTTCTACATATCCAGAGCAATCTTGATCCTTATTATTTGGATCTTTTACTTCTTTTAATAATTCTGCTTCTATTAAAGTATTTATTGTAACTTTAACAGTTCCACTTTCTTCTTTAGGTAAGTTCTTTTCATGAGAAGCATAATAACTTTTAGCTGCATTAACCATTTTCTGTTCTATTTTCTCATATTTGTTACCAGAACCATTAGAGCAAGCGTTAATAATTATTAATAATATAATAACTACTACTATTCCTCCCAAAAGATAGTATGATTTGTCTTTTATGTATTCTATTATATTTTTCATATCCACTCTCCTTGTATTAACTTAATTATAACGATTTAATGAAAAAAAGTAAACTATCTATTTACAAGTAGTTTACTTATTGTTTCTTCTTTTTTCTTTCTGTAACTTCTTTGTAATATTTCTTTTTGTTTTTTATTAAAGAAAAAATCTAATAATAAGTAATTTTTAGGTAATGACTTTTTCTTCATTATATTTTTTTCTACATATTCACACATAAATAATTTGCATGAGATATTTGGATTAGTACATCTTTTATCTTTAAATAATTTGCAAAATCCCTCATTTCTAAAGTAACAGCATCCATTTTCTTTATGAACTGATTTACCTAGTCTATTTGCAATGCATTTATCATTTTTAAAATCACATAAAATGCATACATTATTATCTAGGTATTTACACATATAATCATATATAAACTCATACCTTTTTTTTATCTCTTTTTCATTAAATGCTTTTATAAATGCTTCTTCTAATTCGTTTATTGGATCTGTTTCTATTATAGCATCCTTATTGTCAATATACTTTTTAAACTTTTTATATTTGTTTTTTCTATCTTTTTCTCCTATTACCATATAAATACTCCAGGTATATATAAATAGTTTTAAAAATAACTATTTATCTTCTTTTATGCTTTTAAAAAAACCTATTATTGCAAATATAAATACAACTAAATAAATTTTATAAACTATTGATGCAATTCCATTTAGAATAAGTAATATTACGAATAAAGTCTTATTATCAAAAATTTTATTTTTCCCTAGATTGAAATTGCTAAGCATAAATGCATAAAACACAGAAATTAAACTTATTACTATAGCTAGCAAATAACTAAAATCAAATCCTTTAAGACCAGACATCAAAAATAGATTTGAAAATGCCATAACTAATAAACCAATACCGCTAAAAAGTCCCACTATAGATGAAATCCTTAACCATACATTTTGCTTTTTATGCACATTTTCCTCTGTATAAATATTTGATTCAATATTTCTATTTTCATATATATTATTATTAATTTGTTCATTTATCACATTATTGTTTATAGTTTCCTGTTCTTGATTATATTCCCCACAATTAGAGCAAATAACTTGACCTGGCACTAATGGATAACCACATTTTTTACAATTCATATTTTATTTCCTTTCTATTTACTTATTATTAATCTAATTATAACTATTTAAAAGAAAAAAGTAAACCACTTATTTACGGATAGTTTACAAGAATACCTGTTTTTCATTAAACAAATATAGACATAATACGACTAATACAAAACATTTTTATTGTTAAATAAAAAAATAAGTGATAAAATTATTACAGGTGATTTTGATGAAAAGAATTTTTAAAAGTATAATACTTATATTTACGTTAGTAATAATATTAACAGGATGTACATCAAGTGATAAATATATAAAAGAAATATCCCTTGATGATTTTAAAGAGAAAATGGCTAATAAAGAGACCTTTGCTCTTTATGTTGGTAATGAAAACTGCTCACACTGCATATCTTACTTACCTACTTTAAAAAGTGTTTTAAAAGAATATAAGATAACTATATATCACTTAGATAATAGTAAATTAAGTAAAAAAGAATATAATGAATTTAATGAATATTTAAGTATATCTGGTACTCCTACTATTGCTTTTATAACAAAGGGAGAAGAAGAGACAACCTTAAACAGAATAGTTGGAGAAACAAGTAAGGAAGATACAATAGAAAGATTTAAAACCAATGGTTACATTAAGTAGAAACAAAATATGTTTCTACTTTTTTATGCAAAAGAAAAAGAAGCATATCTACTTCTTTACTCCTCCAAATCTTCTGTCTCTTTTATTAAATGAATCAATTGCTTTATCTAGTTCTTTTTCATCAAAATCAGGCCATAAAACGTCTGTAAAATAAAGCTCTGCATACGCCATTTGCCATAACATAAAATTACTTATTCTATATTCCCCACTAGTTCTTATCATTAAATCTATTGGTGGTAAATCATTAAATAAATAACTGCTATACATATCTTTATTTATATCGTCTATTTTTATTTTACCTTCTTTTACATCACTTACTATTTTTTTAGTAGCTTCTACTATTTCATCTTGACCACCATAATTTAAGCAGATGTTAAATACTCCGTTTTTATTATTCTTAGTTTCTTCAGTCATCCTTTTCATTTCTTTTAATACTTTATCATTAAGTTTTGTTTTAACACCTGAAAAAACTATTTTAACACCTTTTTCTTTTATAGATTTAAAGTTATCTTTAAATACTTTTATAAATAAATCCATTAAGTAATCTACTTCTTCTTTATCTCTTTTCCAGTTTTCTGTTGAAAAAGCAAAAACACTTAATACTTTTATTTTTTTATCATAAACATACTCAGATATCTTTTTTAGAACCTTAGCACCCATTTGATGTCCTTTAGTACGTTTTAATCCTCTTTTTTGTGCCCATCTTCCATTACCATCCATTATAATTGCAACGTGATTAGGAATCTTATAATCCATTTTATTACCTCCAAACGACTATTTAGAGTATAACATAAATATCAAATAATTGGTATAGTTGCTATTACTATTATTATTTTATTTGCATCTTAATAATTAAAGGATGTGAAAAATATGTGGTGTTTATTCCTATTATTTTTAATTTTTTTACCATTATTCATAATATTATTTATTATATTTCTACCATTTATTATATTATTTTGGATACTAAGTGTTATATTTAATGGATGTAATTGTAATTGCAATAATAATTGTAAAAGGTAACTTTATTTTTTTAATTGAAAAGCCTTATACAAAAAAAACACTCTATTATTTGCTAGAGTGCATTACTTCTTCATATATGTTTTTTAATTTATTTCCTATGTTTTTTAAATCTCTTTCTTCTGCTATCTTATATGCGTTTGATGCTAAACTCTTAAGTTTACCATCAAAGAAAAGTCTTATCTTTCTTTCAAATTCATCTACGTCTTTTGCTTTATATACGTTTTTACCATCTTTAAGCCAACCATCAAATATAGGAATATCTCTTATAATAGCATCACACTTACATGCACAAGCTTCTATTATAGGAATTCCTTCTGTCTCTTCAAGGGTCGGAAACAAAAATAAGTCCGCTCCGTTCATTGCTGATTTAATTATAGATGGTTCTACGTAACCTGCAAACGTTAAGTTATCAAGTTTCGTATGAACTGCTTTTTTAACTGGTTTAGTTGCTGCCGCAAGAGGACTATATCCAAACCAAATGAATTTGTACTCTTTCATTCTTTTAGCAAGCTCAACAAAGTCTACTATTCCTTTTCTTTCAATATAAAGACCTATTCCAAAAATAACTTTATCAGTATCTTTATATCCATACTTTTTTCTAAACTCATTTTTAAGATGCTTATCTTCCTTAAAGAAATCTAATTCTATACCATTTGATACATCTACTATTTTCTTATCAGTAAGTCCCTTATAGCCTTTTAAAAGTCTTTTAGAATAAGGAGTTGGTGTTACTATAACATCACCTAAACTATAACATTTAATTAACCATTTTTTAAATAATTTAGACGTCTTATTAGCTAAAATAAAGCCATTTTTATAATCTTCTTCGGTTGAATGTGCGTGATAAACTATTTTTTTACCACGTTTTTTAGCCTTTTTAGCAAGCATATATGACTTTGGAAAATAAGTATTAATATGAAGTATATCATAGTCGTCAGAAGGATTAGTTGTGTAAGGTACCCCTGCATAAGAAAGTGCCTTCATTTGATGTTTTATTGCTTTACCAAGTCCAGATTTTCCAATCATTTTTTCATTTTCTGTATATAAAAGTACTTTCATAATTATCCTGCTTTCTTAAATATAAAGCAAAGCATTAACCTTGCTTTGCCATGTAAAAGTTTATTGTTCTTTCTAATGGATCTTCTTCTTTTTCTTCATTTTTAACTTCTTTTTCTTCTAAATTAAGACCCTTTAAATCTTTATTTTTTAGTAATTTATTATATTCATTTTTTATTGCAATAATGTCATTTTGGCATCTAGAAATATAATTTATTTTTTCATCTAATAATTTTATTTCGTCTTTCTTACCCTTTTTATTAGAAGTAAATAAGCCTATTTTTATACTTCCTTTTTTTACTATTAAATCGCTTACTATGCTTTCTACCTTAATGATTAATGAATCAATATTTTTTATATCATCATCTAAACCATCTTCTATAACATAACCTGCTATAGCACTTTCCTTAATAATTTCTTTTGTTATATTAGAAAGTTTATTAGATAATCTATTTATATCTTTTCTAATTACTTTTTTTAATGCTTTTTCAAATTCACTTGGATTTTCTTCTTTTGTTATCTTTTTACCATCTATACTATAAAATTCTAGTTTGGATAATCTTTCCATTTTAAATTCCTCCTAACTATTATATAAGTATATAATAACATAAAAAAACAAAAGAATGAACAAATTTCATTCTTTTACTTATTTTTTCTTGATTTTAAGTTTTTTAAAGCTTCTCTCATATTAACTAATTCAAAATAATGAATAGCATTATCTAAATCCTCAGAATTAGCATCATAGTTTCTAAGTTCTTTATCTATTTTTGATTCATCATCTAAAGTATATTCCAAAGCTTTAATTAAAGTAATTAATCTTATATCTATTGACTCTTGTTTTGGAAGATTATCTATATTAATTTTAGCTTCTTCTTTATTTAGCATATCTTCTAACACATAATTATAAGCATCTTCTATTACTTTTATAATTTTTTCATTTGATAAGTTATTTTTTGATTTTTGCTTTGCCTTATTATATGCAACTTCTAAATCCATTCGATCAAAATTACCACTTAATCCTAATATTTTTAAACTTTTTTCATACACTTTTATCACCTTCATATAAACTTTTGATAATTGGTGATTTGTATATTAGCACAAAAGAATGCTTAAGTCAAATAAAAAGACCAAAATAATTATTTCTTGGCCTTATTTACCTTTTTCTTTTTTACGTTATCTTTTTTCTTTACTGGAAAATGTATTTTCTTTAAATTTAACTTTGCATTATCAGTAACTATGTTAGTTGTTAAAACAACCCATGTTATAAGTAGTACTAAAATAACGTATATTATTGCACCTATTTTTCTATCTTTTAATACATAAAAAATAGATGCTGAAGAAAACAAAATACTTACTGCATATATTATTAAAACAGTTGTTTTCTGTGAGAATTTCTTATTTAATAGTTGATGATGAAGATGCTGCTTATCTGCTTCATATATTGGTTTATGATGAATAATTCTTCTTAGGATTGCAAATAAAGTATCCAGTATTGGAATTGCCAAAATAAGCATTGGAACAACAAGTGATGTAAGAGTTACTGCCTTAAATCCTAAAAGACAAACGACTGCTATCATAAATCCTAGAAACATAGAACCTATCTCACCCATAAATATTTTAGCAGGATTAAAGTTAAATATTAAAAATCCAAGACAAGCTCCTATCATAATAAAGGCGATAGTAATTTCAAGACTTCCTAAATTATGCATAATAAATGCTAAAACACCTATCGTTATAAAGAATATCATTGATATACCATCTGCTAGTCCATCTAAACCATCTATTAAGTTAATGCAGTTCATAACAGCAACAATAAACACTAATGTAATTGGATAAGCTAGCCATCCAAAGTCAAAATAATATCCAAAAAATGATATATCATTTAAAAGTATCTTTCCATAAAAAACTATTATTAAAGCTGCAACTACCTGACCTACTAATTTTTCTCTTGCACGAAGAGGATTTATAACGTCTAATATTCCGGTTATTACCACTATAAAGCTTGCTATTAAAATAGCTAACATCTGAGTACTTTGAGGTGCAAAAAGCATATACCCAAACAAAAAGCCTAAGTATATCATAAGTCCACCCATAACTGGCATTGGTTTTTTATGAACCTTTCTTTCATTAGGATAATCAAGTGCTCCAACATGATAACTAATCCATTTTATCATTGGAAAAAGTAGAGCCGTAAAGGCTGCTACTATAATAACTATTTTTAATACTTCAATTATTTCTTTTTGCATAATAAATCACCACTATTATTAGTTTATCATAAATTAGAAAAACAGCCAAATACTATTTTTGAAATTTACTTTGAACTTTTATCGTTAAATCCTAATTTTTCTTTTATTATATAGCAAGGTCTATTTAAAATATTACTGTATATTCTAGATACATAAAGTGATATTATACCAAGTTGTAGCATAATAAAACTTATAAACAAAATTATCGTTCTATTAGCTAAATTACCCATTAAAATAAAGTTAAGTAATCCAACTATAAGTGCAACAACACCAATTATAAATACTGATTTTATAGGTTTAGTTGAAAACGATATTATACCTCCAAGAGAATACTTAAGGAGTTTAAATAATGACCATTTAGAAGTTCCATACATTCTTTTTTCTGGCATGTAAGGAACGTATATCGTATTAAATCCTACCCATGAAAACATTCCCTTTAGAAATCTTGTTTTTTCATCAAGAGATGTAATAGCATCACAAACTGACTTTTTAAACACCCTAAAGTCACTTGCTCCAGGTAGTAATTTAACGTCTGATATTTTATTATTTATTTTATAAAATAATGAAGTTAAAGTTCTTTTTAAAGAGCCTTCATCTTCCCTGTTTGATTTATATGCACAGCAGCAATCAAAACTATCATCATTAATTAACTTTTTATACATTAAAACGAGCATTTCTGGTGTGTGCTGTAAATCAGCATCCATTATTGCAACATAACTTCCACTTGCATTTTTAAGTCCTGCAAGCATAGCGGACTCTTTACCAAAATTTCTTGAAAACCTAATTACTTTTACGTTTTTATTTGCTTTATTAAGTAAGGATAATTTACTATACGTGTCATCCGTACTTCCATCATCTACAAATATTATTTCATAAGTTATTTTTTCTTTTAAAAGCGCTTTAGATAACTCACTTTCAAATTCACTTACGTTTGCTGCTTCATTATAACAAGGTACTACAACAGATAATTTCATATTTACCGCCTACTTTCTACTTTCTTTTATTAATTAATTTGCTCCATTTTTCAAGAACTACTTCGCCACTAAAATCTTTAGCACGACATCTTGCTTCTTTTCCTATTTTTTTTCTTAGTTTTTCATCAGTAATTAATAAGTCTATTTTACTTACCATTTCGCTAGAATCTCTGTTTTCAATTAAATAACCGCTTTTTCCGTTTTCTATTATTTCGTTTGCTCCTTGTGCTGACGTATATGAAAGACAAGGAATTCCGTAGCTCATGGCTTCTATTAAAACAAGACCAAAGCTTTCTGTATGAGATGTCATAACGTATATTGAACTATTTAAAAGTAATTCGTTTATGTATTCTTTATTTTGATATCCGTGAAATATTACTTTATCTCCTAGTTTTAATTCTTCTGCAAGTTCTAGAAGATTTCCTCTTTCCATTCCATCACCAACAATGTTTAGTTTCCAATTAGGATGTTTTATACTAAGTGTTTTAAATAACTTAAGCAAATCATCAAAGCCTTTTTCCTTTGATAACCTACCTACTGATATTAAGTTTTCACTATCTAACTTAGATAATTTATTAGGAAGCTTATCAAGACAGTTTGGAATATAAACCGCTTTTTTTCCTAAGTAATTACCATAAAATTTAGTAAGTTCATTTGAAACCAAAACTAAGTTATTAACTCCCTTACAAGATTTAACTAATGAGTTTATGTATTTCTTGTTATTATTATGATGGTTATGTTCCCAAGCTATTTTTCTTATTTTTTTAGGAGCAAACTTAGATACTAACATATTATGAACTGTACGTGTAGAAATTATGACATCGCAATCAAGTTTTCTAAGTACGCTTGCAGTTTTAATATATTTAACAAATCCAGTTTCTAATGATTTACCAATTCCTTTAAAAAACATTTTGAAATTTTTCTTTTCTAAGTAAAATTTCATTTCTTTTTTATTTGGTTTAATATTAGAAATATATCTTATTTTTACCCTTTCATCAATATCAAAAACTGGCTCGTTATATAGTCTATATACCGATAATATTTCAACTTCATATTTTTCACATAAAAGATTTGCTAATGTTGCAACTGCGTTTTCAATACCTCCATAACCTAAATGGAGAGCTAAAATAGTTACTTTTTTCATTTATATCACCTCCTTAATTATACTAAAGTAATTATAAAACGTCAAAAATTTATAAATTAAGTGTAAAGTAAAAGAATATGAATAATCATATTCTTTAGATATTATCTATGTAATCTTTAATTTTCATCCTAAAGTTTTCACTGTTTGATTCATACTTTTTTGGTTTAAAAGTTTTTATTTTATCTAAAGCAACCGATAATCTCGACTTATCATATAGTGCAATAACATAACCTTTCATTTCAAATTCCTTTGTTATTTGCATTTGATGATCATTTGTGTGCTCTAGGTATTTTTTTAATCTTGGTACAACGATTATCTTTTTTCCTTTTTCTAGGCACTCCGTTATTGTCCCAACACCAGCATGTGTGATTATTATTCTAGCCTTATCAATTAGTTTTTCTATTTCTTCTTTGTTCTTAAAATCAAATGATTCCATATTTTTATCTGAAAAAGCTGTATATCCGGTTTGCGCTACTACTTTTTCTTTTATGTTACCTTTATCTATTTCTTTTGAAACCATTTTAAGCAATCTTAAAAAAGGCTTATCTTGAGTTCCTAATAATACTAATATCATTAAAATATCCACCCTTCATATTTAGCTTTTGGATATAATTTAAGCATTGAATGCCACTGAACAACAAACACGTCCGCTATAGGATATATTAATTTTCCTGTTAATGTTTTTGTTTCAATGTTTGCAAATGATTCAATGTAAATAACTTTTCTCTTAAATATTTTAGCAATGTAACACATTGCAACACACGTGTGAGCTCCTGTTGTAACAATTACATCTGGTTTAAATTTTAAAAATAAAATAAGACTTTTTATCACGTTATATGGTAATACCCAAATATACCTTAATATATGATCTTTATTACCGGTTAGAAGATAATCTATTTTACTTTTATATCTTGCTTTAAGCCCAACTGTAGATTTATGTTTTTCTGTTACAAGTTTGTAGTCATAATCTTTAAAGATGCTTTTAAGTTGCATAAGTTCTGTTAAATGACCACCCATACTTGATATAAAAATTACCTTTTTCATATATTTTTCACCTAACTTGATTATAGCAAATAAAGAAGAAATTGTATATAAATTTTAATTTATATGTTAGTTAAGACTTTACTGGATAGCCTATACGTTGTAACAAATATATTAGGATCACTTACGTATTCTAACGCTAACTTACCATTTTTACGTGTTATTATGATGCCTATTGTTTCGTTATGAAATCTTCTTTTTAAAAACTTATCGGTTAACATCATATATACCTTTGTTTGCGCAACATCTCCGGGCTTTATTTCACCAAGTTTAAGTTCACATACTATGTATCTGTTAAGTTCTGTATTAAACAGTAATAAATCTACGTAATAATTTTTATTATCATATGAGAGTTTATATTCGCTTCCTACGAAAGTAAAACCAGTACCTAATTCTAAGAAGAAATGTTCTAGTTCTTTTAATATGTATTTTTTTAAAACCTTTTCACTTATTTTTTCATTGTCATCTATATTTATTAATATTGGGTCATGTATCATATCTTTTATATCTAAACTAGTTTCTTTGTCTGTTATTAGTTTTATGTTCTTCTTATCTGCATAAGATAACCTATCAAATGATTTTGTTTTTATTTCATTTATTAATCCTCTTACGGATAAATTATTTTGAATACATCTATTTATGTAATAATTACGTTCGTTTTCATTATCAAACTTAAGTAAATACTTATAATGTGACCATGATAAATTAGATTGGCTACACGCTGTGTAGCTTTTTCTAAACATAATATAGAATTTTCTCATGTTTTTAAGATTAGCAATCTTATATCCATTTCCGTATTCTTTAGTTAATTTTTCTGACCACTTCTTTATTAATCCGTCTCCATATTTAGCTTTTTCTTCGCCACCTTGTGCTTTAATTAAAAGCCTTCCTATTTCATAGTAAGTTTTAATGGTTTCTTTATTACTTTCTAAGTATCTAACCTTATCATTTACTTCTTTTTCTTCTATTAAATTTTTTATTTCTTTATAATAGTTCATAAAACTTTCCTTTCTTAAGTCATCTATTATACGAACCATTTATAAAAAAATTGTCGAACAAAAACATAAAATGCACAATATTTTCATAATATTGTGCATTTTTAATTATAATTCGTCATCATCTTCTAAAGATAATCTTCTATACTTTGGTTTATTTTTATCCAACCTTTTTTTAGCGTCTTCTAATTCTTTTAATTTTTCCTTCCTAGATTTCTTAGGCATAACGTATTCATCTTCTTCTACCCTTTTAATAACTGGCCTATCATCTACGTCATCAATGGAATAATCATAATTAGAATCTTCGTTTTTAATCTTGCCTTTTAACTTATCTATTTTTCTTTGATATTTTTCTATCTTTTTGTCATTTGATTTAAACTTGCCTAATAATTTAAATATAATAATTAAAACAAATATTAAGGCTAGAGCTGCTGCTACATAAAACACATATTTAGTATGCATATCTTTTATGTCTGATAACTCCTTATAATATCTTGAAAAAGTGCTATTTTTCTTATCATATAAGTAGAAGCCTTCATCCCCTGTTTCTAAATTTTTAGCATAAACTAAATAATAGTTATCATTCTTATCATATCTATACTTATATCCTTCTATTTTTAAATCATTTATTTTAAAACTTGTCTTAACAAAATCTAAAGGAGTCTTTATTTTTTCATTATTAAGAATAAGTAAATTGACTTCCCCACCTTTAGCTTCCATAAAGGATGTAAATGAATTTTTATTTTTATCATAGATAAATAGCTTTATGTTACCTTCATTATCCTTTAATGCTACTAAAAGTATTTTTGCAATTTCGCTTTGATAAGCACAAACATCTTGGTCTCCTATTTTTATAGTAGTTTCTGTAAAACCAACTGGTATGTTTTCTACTTGCCCTTTTTTTCTAACAACAGTATATGTTTTACCATCAACTTTCACCTTTACTGGATCTAGTTCCTGAACGGTTAAATTTATTACATATTTCTTTTTTTCTCCATGTTCTGCTGTTACTATTATCTCTATTTTATTAATACCATCTACAACGTCTACCTCACCAGCACCTGTTATGCTTGCTTTGCTATCTTGTGCTGTTGCAATTATCTTTGCTTTTGTTGTATCAACCGGAAGTGTTGCTTGATACTCAGTAATATTTTTATTAAATGATGGTGATAAGTCTGCACCCTCAACCGATAATGAACTTAAATTGTTATTTCTACTATAGCTTGCCTCTATCTCTGATTGACTTTTCATAGATACGCTAGCAGAACCTGTGCTTGATAAACACTCATTTGTTGAAACATAATCTAAAACTGATGCATTAACGGGTTTAAATGTTGCACTTCCACTTTGTAATGCGGTAAAAGAATAAGAATACGATGAAGATGACTTACTACCATTTCCATAATCTACCACGTGAAGCGTACCACTATTTAATCTAACTTTTGAAGAATCATAACTTAACGTGTACTCCCAAGAACCGATTGAAGCACTACCTGCCACCGTAACAGTAACTTTAAAGCTTTGACCAACAACAACGCTAGATGGTGCTGAAACACCTATTCTACAACTTGCCGCACTAACGTTATCTATTTTAAATATAAATGCAAAAAGGAGGATAAAAGCTCCTGTTAATATCTTTTTATATAACTTCTTCATTCTTATACCTCCTATTGATTAATACTTCCACTACCTAATAGATATTTTTGTATTAGTAATAAATCTTTAATTGTTACTGCATTATCTTTGGATACGTCTGCTGCCATTTTATTTGCACCACTTAAACTTACGTTTCTAAGTAAATGTTTTTGAACAAGTAATAAATCTTTAATTGTTACTGCACCATCTCCTGATATATCTCCATAAACAACCGTTTCAAATGCCATATCATCAATTGATATTATATCTCCTGTTGCAATCTTTCCACTTACTTTAGATATCCAATTTTTATTCAAAGTACTTACTGTTCCGCCTTGTTTTTGTAAATAATTCTTAATACCAGAGATATCTTCTCCTAATCTTACCCCACTTAAATATGAACCATTTAACTTGTAGCCACAATTAGTTACCTTCTTATCAGGTTTTACTACTGGTTTAGCTGTAGTTGTAGTTGCAGTTTTAGTTGTTGTAGTAGTTTTTGTTGTTGTTTCATTTTTCTTTGTAGTTGTTGTTACATTATTTTTTGTCGTTGTTGTAACAGTACTATCATCTTTTTTATTATCAACTTCAGTACTACCATTTGACGTATCATTACCACCTACAGTGTCAGTTCTAGAAACTTTAAACGCTTTATCTGGTCTTGCGTTATAAACTGGAATAACAAAGTTGTAACTATTTCCTAGTTTTCCGTTTTTACTATAAGAATTATATATGCTAGAAGCCTCAGACTCTGGTGCCATTATATTTGTTTGGTACTGATGAGTATAAGCGTTTCTTACCCTATCTTTAGATACGTTAAACTTTTGAAAATATAGTGTATCCTGGCCCTTTGTTATGTATCCAGAGCCGATAAACTTAGCTCCTTCGGTAATTGCTTTTTGAATGCTATTCCATCCGTTGTTCTTTGCATACTCAAGACCCTTTAAGTAGTTATCTGCTCCCGATGTTGCTCCTATATTATAGAAATTATAATATCCTTCATAACCAGAGACTTTACCACTTGATGCAGAAGAACCTCTAGTTCCCATTTCTTGAAGTGCACGAGATGCTAAATGAACAGATGATACGTTAGATTCTTTTGCAGCCTCTATAAAAGCATTAGCATAAGTTTTAGTAACTCCATTTTCAGTAAAGCTTCCACTCATAAACGTTCCACTTAAAAGTTTTGAAACAGATGAATCTTCATTAGCATTATAGGCTAAACTTTGAAACATAAACACGTTTTTTTCTGTCAAGAAATTTCTTGCATCCATATAGTACTTAACCGCATCTTTAGCAGGTGCATACCAACTTGTACCATCAACTAATAATCCGTTTGGATAAATACTATCTTTAAACATAAGTGATGGATAGTATTTAGATATTGCACTAGTACCCTTCTGGCTTTCTGCTTCTGCTGCATCTTCCCAGTTAAGGCTTGTATAATCGGCCTCAAAAGTCCAGTTAGGATGTGCGGCATGCAATTTTCTTAAATAAGGTTTATAGCTAGCAGGAAAAGAGCTTATTTTATCTTCAAAAGCTGAATCATCATTATACGAATAAGTTTTTACATCATACATGCACGCTTTTGCAAGATATCCAGTGTATTCTCTTGCAGCATAATCCATCTTTACCGCATACCAGGTTTGATTACTTTTTCCGTTGTTAGGACCAGTTGTAGTTTTTATATATGAAACTTCTTGATTTACCGCTACCTTAACGTCATCATTTCCATTTTTTACAGCGTTAACCTTATCACTTGGAGCTGTTCTAAGTGCGCATTTATATTTAGCTTTGTACATGTCATATGAAAATGCATTTACTTTAGGCATCACAATAAAACATGAAAAAATTGTCAAAAATACGATTAATAAACTTTTCTTTTTGCTAAGCATTTTCATATAACCAACTCCTATTCACACTAATTATATCATGAATGAAGCATCAAAATATAAATATTTAGTCTAAATAAATACATAATTGTCAAATATTGTAAAGTCGTTTTCGAATAATCTTTTATTTTAAAAGCATCCTATTAATATGAATGATTTTGGTATTCTAGCAAAGTTGTTTTTTGTCTAATTTTATTGTATACTTATAAAGTACTAGAGGTGATATTTTGGAAAAGAAAAAAAAGAAATTTAAAAAGGCAGTATTACTACTATTTCCTTTATTAATAATCTATTATTTATCTAGCATATACTTCGTAAAAGAAATATATTATTATAATTCGTCAAAAAGTTTTATGACCTACGTTGTTTATGCATCTATCATATTAACAGCATTATTTATGGTTATATTTACTATAAGAGGTTTTAAATGCATAAAGAAAAATAAAACTAAAAGTTATGTTTGGTATTTTATATTTATTATACTGTTTATTATATTTGAATTATTCGCAAGCATAAACATAAGTAAAATATCTAATTCTTTATCTAAAATAACTAATAAAGAAGCTGGATACTCAACTAGTTTAGTTACTTTAAGTTCTTCTAAAATTAATAAAATAAATGATTTAGATGATGAAAACTTAATTGGTATGATAAGTGATACAAACAATGTTGAAGGTTATAAACTTCCTATGGAAATCGTAAAAAGTAAAAAAATAGATAAAAAAAGTATTGTAAGCTACGACGATTTTACTTCAATGCTTGCAGACTTATATAACAAAAAAATAGATGCTATGTTTGTTAGTTCATCTTACGTATCTATGTTTGCTAGTTTAGATGGATATGAAAACATAGGAAATGATACAAAGGTAATATATGAAAAAAATAAGAAGGTAATTAAAAAGACGTCAGAATCAAATAAAACGTTAAACGAACCTTTTACTTTACTTATTATGGGAGTTGATTCAACTTCTACGTCACTTAAAAAAAGTAATTCATTTAATGGTGATACATTAATGCTTATTACGTTTAATCCAAACACTATGAATGCTACCATACTAAGTATTCCAAGAGATACTAGAGTACCTATTGTATGTACTAGATCAAAAGCTAAAAATAAAATAAACACAACGGGAGCTTATGGTGCTGACTGCGTAATGGATACGATAACAAGTTTTACTGGTATTAAAATTGATTACTGGGTAAAAGTTAACTTTAAAGGAGTTGTATCACTTGTTGATGCATTAGGCGGTGTTGATATAGATGTTCCATATTCATTCTGCGAACAAAACAGTAACAGAGATTTTGGTAATGATACAATATACATAGAAAAAGGACGTCAAACATTAAATGGAGAGCAAGCCCTAGCCTTTGCAAGAAATAGACATCCTTGGCCACAATACTGTGGAAAAAAATATTCTAAATACACAAGTAATGATTTTATAAGAGGTCAAAACCAACAACAAATAGTAAAAGCCATGACTAATAAATTAAAAGATGTAAGAAGTTTATCTCAATTGTATAAACTACTTGATATCGCAGGAGATAACTTAGATACAAACATTGATAAAGATACTATGATTACTGGATTTGATACCTTTAAAAATATCATCTTTAATTCTAAAAATATAAACAGTGAAGACTTTGTTGGAACACAAAGACTATATCTATCTGGTTATGATAATACCATTAATGGTATTTACTACTTTGAGTATTCTACCGAAAGTTTAAAAGAAATTGTTGACGCAATGAAAATTAACCTTGAAATTAAAAATCCAGAAATGGACAAAGAATTTAGTTTTTCAATAAATAGTCCTTATGAAGATACACAAATAGGAAAAGGAACTTATAAAAAGTAAGTTCCTTTTTTTTAGGATAATGTTATAATGTTATTATAGCTAAAGGAGTTCGTAATAATGATTAAAAAACTATTTAAAAACTATGAAAAAATATTTATGGTATTTTTGTATTTACAGCCATTTTTAGATTTATCCGCAGGCGTTATGCTTCATTTTAATATTAATCTAACAATTAGTTCAGTAATAAGAATCTTATTTATGGTGGTAAGTTTTATATACTTAATTTTTTATATAAAAAATAAAAAACTTAATATATACTTAGGATGTCTAATACTTTATTTTATAATGTTTATAACAACGGTTTTAATAACAAAAGGTTATCCTGCCCTATTTTATGAGGTTAAAAACCTAATTACAACTTACTATTTTGTAGTTATTACACTTACACTCATATGTCTTTATAAAAAGACCCTTTTTAACACTAAAAACTTACTTATAATATACATAATATATTTAATATGTCTATTTATTCCAAATGTATTTAACATTGGTTTTAACAGCTACTACGAAAGTAAGATAGGTTCTGTTGGATGGTTTTTATCCGCTAATTCAGTAGGTAGTATTTTATCTGTTATACTTCCTATACTACTTATTAATATTAAGAAAATAAACTTAAAAATAATAATACTAGGATTAATAAACTTATATGTAATATTTGGTATAGGAACAAAGGTTCCACCACTTGCGTTTATATTAGTAATTGGCATAAACGTACTTTACTATGTTATTACGTTAATAAGAAAAAAAGAATACAAGAAATTATCCATTATCTTATTACCAGTTATAATAGTTTTTATAGCATCATTCTTTATATTTCCAAAGACCCACTTTTATAAGAACTTAGTTATTCATATAAATTATCTAGAAAAAAAAGATAGCGGAAAAATAACTACTTGGCACATAATAGATCATTTTATATTCTCTGAAAGACTTTCATTTGAAGAAAAAACAAGAAAAGCATACAATAAATCCAGTATTCTTGAAAAGGCATTTGGAATTGGTTATATAGAAAACTATTCTACAGATAAAGTAAGGCTTAAAACGGTTGAAATGGACTATTTTGATGTATTTTATAGACATGGCATATTTGGCTTTATAATCTTCTTTTATCCATTAGTATACGTTTTAAAAGGCATACTAAGTAACAAATATAAATTAAATAAAAAAACACTTAATATTGGTTTATCAATTATACTTATATTTATTCTTGCCCTATTTCAAGGACATATATTTGTAAATCCCGCAAACAGCATTTATGTAGCATTAATATTAGCATTAACCTATAATAAAAGTATGGTATTTAAAAATGAAAAACAAGCTTAAATTAAAGCTTGTTTTTTGATTAATCCATCTCTACTATATATAACTTATTATCATCTTTAATAATGATCATTTTGGCTTCTTTTTCATAGCCTAAGTCTTCTTTATAATCCCAAGAGATAGTTACTTTATAAGCATCTACTGTTGTTCCACTTACAGTTGTAGTAGCAGTTCTCTTATAACTTCTACGTTTAGTAGTTGTTGTTGTTGTTTTAGTATCTTTAATAACAAACGTAGTATTTTCTACCTTAACATCATCTATTAAACTTACTTCTGGAAGCTTTTGAGTTCTTTTATCTGACTTAACTTCTACGTACTTATAAAACGTACTTCTTGCTTGATCAATAAAGTTATCTCTCATATCTTCCTTAATAAACTGTGTTCCACCAATATCGTTTTTAGATAACTTATTACTTAGGGTATAAAAGTCAATTATAAATAATTTTGATATTTCTTTAGCATAATCTTCATAATTTACGTTTTTAGCTGATAAAACTTTATCTAACTTTTCAAATTCTTCTTTATAAAGCGCAGTTTCATTTTCATCTAAAGTATATCCATACTTAGATATTGTTTTAATTACTTTTACTTCATTTTCATCAGTTTTAAAGAAAAACATATAAACTAACATTCCTATAATTAAAAGTAATACTAATACTATAAGGGCAATTAATATCTTTTTACTTTTTTTCATTATTACCTCCTGCTTCTAAATCATAAACAATAATTGAATCAGAAACTTCTAATAATTTATTAGCATACTCTTTATTCTTTTCTATCTCATCATCGTTTACAACACTATCTTTTAATAGTAGGTATTCTTCCTTTTGTGCATTATAATACATTTTATCAGTTACCCAGTTACCATTAGGAAATACGACAATATTATTATCCGTATTAAATATGTCGTGACCTAGAGCATACTTATAATTAAAGTTAAACATATTAGCAAGAGTTGGCATTGCATCATACATACCCATTACTTTATCTATCTTTTTATTTAGTAATTTATTACCACTACTATTTTTCGTCCAAATAATAAATGGAACCTTTCTATTTAATTCATAGTTATAATAATCTACATCAACATAATTTTCATTAGAACTGTCATAGTATTCATTTTCACCAGATGCTTTACTAGCCTCAAAATCATAGTTATAGAAATGTTTATATTGTTTTTTAGATATTTTAGCATCATGGTCTCCATATATAGCAATAACCGTATTTTCTAATAATCCTTCACTATCTAATTCGTTTATAAGCTCTCCAATTGCAGAGTCTGCATAGTGAACTGATTTATAATATCTACCAAGCTCAGACCCTTCTAGATAAGGTAAACTTTTTTCCACAGTATTTCCATTAGAATCTTTCTCAGTATATTTATAATCAACTGTGTAATCACCATATTTATCTTCATCTTCCCAAGGAGTATGATTTGATAAAGTAATTAAAGTTACAAAGTAATTATTATTTTTTTCACTTATTTTCTTTATTTTATTTGTAGCCTGTTTAAAGAACGCTTTATCCGATAATCCCATTCCCATAATATCATCTGAGTTAGAATAATCAAATGAGTCTTTTGCATAAAACTTATCATATCCAAGTGTTTTATGCATAACGTTTCTATTCCAGAAGGATGCGTTATTAGCATGCATACTAGCAGTATAATAACCTTTATTTTTAAATATGTTAGGCATTGCTTCATAAGTTCTTTTCCAGTAGTTAACAAATACCGTACCAGTTGATGCTGGAAGAAGTGAAGTATTAAAGGTAAATTCTGTATCACTTGACGTTCCAACACTTACTTGTGGATAGTAATTTGAGAAGAATAATCCCTCATTTGCTAATTTATTTAAGTTTGGTGTTAACTTCTGATTATTAAATGATAGCGTCATATTTTGAGTCATCATACTTTCAGCGTGAATAACAATTAAGTTTTTACCTTCAAATATGTTCTTATATTCATTCGTTTTATCATTTACGGTATCAGTTTTTTTCTTTTCATCATAAAATTCCCTAACCGTTTTAGATGCACTATCATAACCAAACAAACTAGTAAACTTAGACTGAGTACTTTTAATTGCATCATTTAATTGATATACATAGATACCAAATCTTTGAACTAAGTACTCCCTATTCCATTGTTTTTTTAACCTACTATAATCAGATCCACTCATCATTGTAATGGTAAAAAATGTCATTACTGCACCCAAAATTACGGTGTTTAAGAATCTTTTTTTAGGTCTTTCAAGTTTTTCAACTTTAGAATAATACTTTTTCTTTTTTAAAATAAAGTGAATAATTGGAAGTGCTATTACAGGAAATATTAATATAACATCCTTAAGATGAATTAATCCTGTTACAATATCTCCATTCATATCTCCTAAAAATGATGCTGTTGATAAAAGTGAAAATGATGCAAACGAAACATAATTCTCATAATATACAGCATTTATAATACAAGCTGCCGTCATAACTATCGTAAGTGGCATTAATACTCTTATTTGTTTCTTTGGTTTTAAAAGATATGCAAATGAACCAGTAATTAGTATAAATGCTAAATCTGATATGATACCTTTAAAACTAAATAAATTTCCCATTGTAACTATTCTAAGTAACCAAGAATTAAATAAATTTATTAAAACAAAAGTTATAAAAAGTACATTAGTTTTTATGTATCTTATTAAACTTATTTCTTTTACTCTTGTTTTTATTTTTAAATATGTCTGTTTTAAAAAGTTTTGTATTTTATCTTTCATAATAACCTCCTAAACATATTTTTAACAATACAATTATAACATAAAAAAAGTCTTTTTTAATCAAGACTTTTTATTTTAGAAGTTTTTTCTAATTCTTCATTTAATTTATAATTATTTATTGTCATTCCTAAAACGAATATATAACTCATCCAGTATATCCAAATCATTAATATTATTAAGTTAGATAAGTTACCATAAAACTTTGAATAATTTGCTAAATGAGTAACATAAAATGAGTAAATAAACGTTGTTGCACCCCATATAATCGTAGTAAATAAAGCTCCCTTATTAACACTTTTACTTGGAATTGTAACATTAGGCGCTATTGTATATATTACTTTTATTGCTATAAATATCATAAAGAATACAAAAGGCCATTTAATAATGTCGTAGAAAATTGATGTATAAGGAGATATAGTACCATTTACCTCTGTTATATAATTTACAATTCTACTTCCAACAGATAAAATACCAACAATTGATAAAACTAAAAATATTAGTATTATAAGCATTATTATAGCTTTTATTCTGGTTCTAACAAAATTTCTTTGCTTTCCACCATATATCTGTGTTGATGCAATTATTATTGAATGAGTTGCTTTAGCCGCGATGTAAAACGCTGTTATTATAAATAATACATCAAGTGTTCCAACTCTTTGTTGTTCAAATATGGAAATTATTAATCCCGAAACCCCAGTTGGTACATAATGAGTAATAAAGTTTGTTACTGAATCAAAGCTAAGTGATAGTTTTGATGCAAACATAACTAATAAACTTATTAATGGGATTATGGATAATAACACAAAAAATGATATTTGACCAGGTAATATTGACATTAAAGGAGTATTCATAAGAGAAATATTTTCTTTTATAGACCCCTTTATTTTTTCCTTTTTCTTTTTCATAAGTCACCTATTTATTCTTACCAGACATCTCTTTATTAGCCCTTATTTCTAGAACTGCTTCATTTATAGCATCATCGATTGTTTTTATATCATCTTCAATCATACTATATCCTAAAGTAGCTCCATAACCATATGGTAATTCTTTAAGTTCCTTATATAATTTTCTCATGTAAGATACAACCTTATTCTTTTCATAACCAACCATATAAATTAAGTATTCATTACCATCGGTTCTTATTATATCACTTTGCTCTAGTTGGTTTCTAATTAGAATATTGGCAGCAAGTTTAATTAACTTATCTCCCTCTTCATGACCATATACATCATTTACATGACGTAAGTTATTTAGGTTAACAACTATTATAGATTGAGGATAAATTGCATTATTACCCCAACGTTTAAAATTCTTATTTAAATAGTTACGATTCTTAAGTGAAGTAAGTGGATCAATATATCTAATTGTTTCTTCACGTTTATTTTTCTTCTTTATTTTTATTTTGTTTTTTAATAATAGATATAATACGAATAATACAAGTACTGCAATAATAACATATACGAAACCATAACTTACTTCCTTAGAATCCTTTGAGTATTCCTTCCAAGCTACGTTATACATTTGCTTATAATTAATTGTTTCCATATAAGATGTAAATAATGATTTAAACGTTCCGTTTTCTTCGGTATCACTTATCATATATCCATATTCTAAGTTTTCTTTATCGTTATAAATAACTCGGTAATCAGATAACTTACTATCTTTATACATCTCATATACGCTTTGGTCTAAAACAACAATGCTATCTTTTTTAATTTTACTTATTAAAGTACTTACTTTATCATATGCTGTTACTTTAGCTTTTGCATTTTTTTCTAAATACTTTGCAAGCGTTGAGTTAGTTGTTATAACTTCCTTGTCTTTTAAAGATTTAACAGAATTAACAACCATATCTGTTTTATTTTTATGTATTAAAACAACATACTGTTCATCATATGGTGAAATAGTTGTTACATATTTACCACTTAATCCTGAGTAATTATAGTAGTTAGGTGCTATATCAACCTTTCCACTATTTAAATCATTTTTTAAATCCTTAACTGAATGATATTTCTTAAGGGTAAATGATGCTCCCGTAATATCACTAAATGAATTAATATAAGTACTATCTAATCCAATTAATTTGTTATTAATAGTATTTGTGTAAGGTTCATTTTCCAAGTATCCAAATACATATCTCTTACTTAGGAAGTCTGCCTTTGATTTTTCTGAAATATTATTTTTTTCTAATAATAGATCCATCAATGATTCATTATATTTTTTTTCTAATTTGTTTGTCTTATAATCTAAGTATTTTTTTCTAACTATGCTAGCTAAATGCTTATTAATATCTTTAGAAGTTTTTAAAACATAGGCTTCTTTCATTTCAGTAATGTTATATACAATGTGATATTTATTTTCTAAAATGAATGATTCAAACCTTGTTTTAGGTGCTGCTATATAGTTAACATCACCATTTTTTAAAGCGTTTTGTAATTCTAAAACATTTTGATAAGGCTTATATGTAACACCATTATCAGATGAAATGTAATAACTTACGTTTGCTAAATCATTAGATAATACTCCTATATTTTTATTTCTTATTTCATAAGGAGCCGTTATCTTTTCGCTATCTTTTGAAATTAATACATAATAGTCCTTATAAAATACCATATCACTATCTTTTACTGTTTTATAATCATCTTGTTTAACTACCTCAAAATATAAATCATTTTCTTCAGTATCACTTGATGCATCATAAGATATTAAGTTTAATGACAATTCAGTTTGTTCTTCAAACTTAGATGCAAAGTCAAAAAATACACCTTCCCCATCACTACTAAATACTGGTATGTTATTAGCAACTGAAATATTTATAACTTCTTTTTTATTATTTTCTATCCATTTCTTTTCTGTCAAATTAAGTTTTGAATCGTTTTCTGGGCCTTTACTAAAATTTATCAGTAAAACTAGAATCCCAACTAATGCAAGAATGAATAACCCTACTATCCAATTATTATTTTTTTTCTTTTTCATTTCTACCACCTCTTATAAAACATCAAATGTAATTTCAGTTTTACTCTTATGCTTATATCCTGTAACTGGATACTTCATAGTATCACCTTGCATTTGCTTTGAATAAAACTCTAAGTCATAATAAGTTTTTGTATCATCACTTAAGTAATTTAAAATTTCACTAAATTTAGCTTTCATATCATCAGTTGATACACCTTCCTTAAACGTAACAAAAAACTTAATTAATCTTCCCTTTATTACTACTTCTGATTCCTCAACCCCATCAATTGAAGATACTTTATCCTGCACATCTTTCTTTTCGGAAACAGTAAATTCGTGATTATTTATGTCTCTTATTCTAACTCCATAAACTGATTTTTCTGAACTCGAATAAAATAACGATTTGTATAGTACAAGTAAAATAATTATAACTAATAAAACTAAAAGTCCTGTTTTAACCTGCTTTTTATTATTCCTTACAAATCTTTTTATTTTTGGTAGCATTATCCTCACCTCTCATACGATAATTATTATACTATAAATTATGCATTATTTCCACTTTAATTAGAAAAATAAAATTGTAAAGACTTAAAAAGCCTTATTTTATAGCATAAAATAAGACATAAATATAAAATATTTAGTTTATTATATCTATGCCGAAACGAAGCTTATTTATTTAAATAATACCTTCATTATGTTTTCATATTCTTCTTTAAAAATAACCTTTGTTTTATCACTTAAATCATTATAATCATTTTCAAAATAACGTTTTATAAAACTTCTTATGTTACTTAAATTAACATCATAGTTTTTATACGCATAATCAAATATCATTGGTATGTTATCAAAATGAGATAATATGTCAGCATCAGATACACATACCTCTTCTTTATTTTGAGCATCAAAACTTGTTCGGTGATGAAGTACACAATTTTTAACACGTTTTATCTTTTCCTGTGGATAATTATATTTATTTAATATTTCTTCAGCTATTTTTGCACCATTTATGTGATGATCACTTCTTTTTCCCACTTTTTTTATTAATGCTATATCATGAAGAAGTGCGCCTAATGAGACTATTTCCATATCAGCATCATATTTTTTAGCTAACCCAAGTGCTTTATCATACACATACTTTATATGTTCATTCCAAAAATCATAACCATCTTTAGATTCTTTTTTATGCTTATTACACTCATCTTTTACATACTCTTTTATTTTCTCTACTATGTTCATTTTATATTTCCTTGTCTATTATAGATTCATATATTTTTTCGTTTTTACTTAACAATTTTTCTATATCTATCAAATAATCTTGAACTATGCATTTTATATCATCATTGTAATATTCCTCTATGAGTTTTCCTCCAAGAGACTTAATCGTTCTTGCTGATCCTAAATTATCCTTATCAGACACATCATCTATTTAGCGTTTCATTTAAAATTAATTCTGCCTTTTTTACAAAGAAATTAGATTTATCTATTGATAGATTATAACTACATATATCATCTTTTAACTCATCTACATTTTCATATTTTCTGTTAATATATTGAGGTTCAGACTCCATTTCTATAAAAATATATTTATCATTAACTAGTTGAACAACTAACTCGGTTTTATCATTTGCAAAAACTATACATTTATCATGTATATCAAATAATTTTTCATATCCAATAGCATTCATAAATTCCATTGCTTTATTTATATCAGTAACAGGACATTTTATTTTCCCTTGTTAAATTATATCTCCATTACTATCATATTTTTTATATTTATATAATAACTGTTTTGAAATTCCAACTATATCTCTTACTAAAACACATTTCTTGAGTATATCTAAACTTTTCATATCTGTTATATTTATTAAGCTGTTAATTAAATATGAATCATTTACTATGTATTATTCTTCTTTTTTTATAAAATTATTTTGTTTTAATTCCTCTTTTAGTTTTTCATAACTGACATTTACTCTAACTGTTATTTCTTTTTCTTTTTTCATAGTATATACCTCTTATTGAATTCATTTTAATTATATCATAATTACTTCAATGTTTTTTTATAATAATTAACTATTACTTTCTCACTAGATGAATAATATTCATAATCAGTTTTTATATACTTTATAAAGCCCCATTTAAAATATATTTGTATATTTCTTATTTCACAAGGTTCTACTCCAAGAGTTAAATATTTGAAACCTCTTTTTTTTAAATCATTTTCCATAAATTTATATATTATTAATATTAATAAGGTATAACCAGTCTTAATATAAACTTCCAAAAAGGCATATCACTTGATATAAATAGTCTTGGTAAATGGTATTTATCATCACCTAATTTTACTTTTCTATGATTTTTTTCTGGACCAAATGTAAATGCTAATTTGTAATTATTGTCTTTTAAAGCCTTTTCTATGTTATGGCTAACATGCCCATAAGGATATGCAAAATATTTAGTATCAATTACATTATTCATCTTTTTAAAATCATTGTTTATTTCTTCATAACTTAGTAAATAATCATTTTCATGATGCAAATCATAAGTATGAGATGCAAATTCTATGTTGGGATATTTTCTTTTAGCTTCCTTAATCATTTTTAAATCCATATAGTTTTTATTTTCACCATTATAATTTACCCCCATATAAAATACTACCCCATTAAAATTATATTTCTTAAGTACCTTAAATGCTAAATTATAATTAGATTTATACCCATCGTCCATCGTAATTAAAACAGATTTTCTAGGTATTTTACAAGTCTTATTTATAAAACAATCCATTTGTTTAAGAGTAATTACATTATAATTATGGTCTTTTAAATATTTCATTTGCTTGTCAAATTTTTTTATATTCATCTGCATATTACTAACGGAATCACCTTCTGTAAAATCATGATATCCTAAAACAGTAATCCTTTGATTTTTATAAAGTAAAATAAGACAAATAACAATTAACAAAGTAAAAAATAAAAATACTATCATTAATTTCTTTTTCATACACTAAACACTTTCCTTACACTTATCAATATCATTATAGCATTTTATTACAATAAAAAAACAGAAACTTTATTTCTGTTAATTCTTATTTTTAGTTAATATAAATCCTATTAGTCCTACTATAACTATAATCATACCTACTATTAGGATTCCACCATTACCTTCTTTTCCTGATGCTGCTTCTTTTGCAATTGAAGCAGTATATAAATATCCGTAATACTTCATGGATAATTTGTCAAATAAGTTAATTGTATTTTCTACATTTTGTTGCAACTTAATCATCCTCCTTAAAAAAGAAAAGCATTACTTCTTTTCCTTTTCTAATTTTTTTACTGCTTCATCATTACTTTCTATTGTAAAATATGTTAAAAATGTAACAAACATCTCTGTTGATGTTATCAATAATAATTCTGGTTTCATAGATTGAATAATCATTACAAAAGCACCAAGCGCTAAATATACAAACAAAGGTGCATATTTACTTGCTTTAATTTTCTTAGGATTACTAAACATCGAAAGTAAACAAATTATAAAATATGCCTCAGATACGATATAAACCAATTGTGCAGCTGGTCCATATGAATAAATAGCATGTGGTTTTGCCACATATTTAAGTGGTAATACAAAAACTAAAACAGTAAGTAATAAACCAACTATAAACATTATATTCTTAATCATCTTATGCTTCTTTGAGTTTTCTTCGATAGAAAAAGATATATATATTATATACAAAGTAAATAATGAAATCCAAACTATAAGATAAACTAAATATAATCTTGATATTACAAAATTGATTTCTGGTATCACCTTGTAATTTTTTACGGTTATCGCACAAAGTATTGCAAGTACAAGACCCACAAAAGTTGATATTACCATTCCCAAGTAAGTTTTTTCAATCAAATTATTTTTTCTTTTCTTAGAAAAATAAACAAATAACAATAATGCGCTATAAAATAAACTACATATAGTAAAATAACTATTTTCCATAATGACCTCCATTTTTCTTTATTATATCACGTCAAAAAAATAACGCAAAATTTTTTGCGCTATTTTATTTATCGTTTACATTTCTTTTACATATGCTTTTTCATATACTGAACCATTATCAGAATATTTAATATTATTTATAATAACATTTATTCTATACCTACTATTACTAGGTTGATTTGACATTATATTATTGATATATTTATTAATTTCATTCCTTATATAATTATTATCTTCTAACACATCAATTTCTGCATTAAAATCATAATTTTCATCAGCTGAATTACTTATATTGCAATCTAAAATTAGTGGGCAATTTGATATTTTTTCTTCAAGTTCAATTGCTTTAAAGTTTTTCTTTCCCATATTTGTTAGTGGAAGTGTATCTTTTACTTTTACTGAATAAATACCATATCTTTCATTTATATTATTTTTTGTGTAGATTATAATATCATTTTCAATAAGGCTTTCTTGGTATTTATACTCAGGTTTTAACGTAACAAAAGCCTTTAATGCTTCGCCTGTTTCATGTTCTGGATCCTTTATAGCTATTACGATACAATTTTCAACTGCTGGATGTGATTCTATAACATCTTCAACCTCTGTTAGAGGTACGTTGCATCCATCGAATTTTTTTGCAATTCTGCTGAGTCTACCATAAGGTTTTACATTACCTTCTTCATCAATTGAACAAATATCCCCAGTATAATACCAAACAATTCCGTTATCATCTTTACTTAAAACTTTTTTCGTTTCCTCTTCGTTATTAAGATATTGTTTCATTACAGTTGGACCTGAAACATATAAAACTCCAGCCTCATTATATTTTAATGGTTCATTAGTTTCTGGATCAACAACTTTTAAATTTATATCAGCATAAGGAATACCTGATTTATCTGGATTTGCATCTCCTAAATTAGTACAACAAATTGCAGAACAAGCCTCACTCATTCCATAACCAACATTAACTCCCCAGCGTTTTCCTCTATCTAATAAAAAGTCATTTAATTCATCTAACTTTTCTTTAGAAGGACTTTCACCACCTACTATAGCATAAACATAATCTGATAAATCTTCCTTTTTACCAGTAATTTTTTCTTGTTCTACAATATATTTCTTCAATTCGAATAAGAATTGTGGTGTTGAAAACGTAACATTTGGTTTGTATTTTAGGAATTTTTTTATAAATTCTTGCGGATTATATATAGGTTGCATTTGTAATTGAATACCTTTACATAATGGCAAGTGCATATTATTACAAGATCCAAACGGTGCATACATAGATATCGTTTGTAAGCAGGTCATTCCCCTAGTTAATTCTAACTTAGGGGCTTTGTCATGTTCCAAAACCATTGCGTTAAAGTTTTCATTTGTTAATTCTATTCCCTTTGGTTTACCAGTACTTCCACCAGATCTAACAATAACTGCTGTTTTATTTTCTTCATATGGTGCTTCAGTACTTCCAGAATATTTTTTGCCTTTTTTCACAAAATCCTTCCATCGGATAAATTCATTTAATCCGGAAGTTTGATTTTTATATTCTTCCTTCATTTTCTTAGACATATCTCTTATCATTTTGTTGGATGCACTTTTTATTTTTTCATATAGAGGCATTGAGTCTGATAATGATGTAGAAATTACCCAATCTATCTTGAAATCGTCTTTAGATTCTCTTATTGCTTTTGAAATTTCTGAACATTTAGCATCTAAAATAACCACCTTAGTTGAATTCGTTTCTTTCATATATTTTATTATTTCATTTTTATTTGCCGTTGGTAAAACCATATTTATAGTTGCTCCAACTTCATTTAACGCATAAAAAGCATATACAAACTCAGGAATATTAACAGGACACAACGTTACTGTTTCCCCATTTTTTACTCCCATTTGTTTAAATGCTTTTGCAACTTTTTCTACATTTTCAAAAAACTCATCATAACTTATTTCGTTTCCTGCATAATTTAACGCTGTGCCTGCTTTATAATCCTTATTTCTCTCATACAAATAATTGTATAAAGTTTTTCTAGGCACCCTTTCATTTAAAATATTGCTTTGATAATTTTTTAACCAAGGTTTATCAATAAAAGAATAACCTGTCATTTTATTTTCCATAACGTCCTCCCATAAACTCCCTTTTTACTCTAAAAATAAAAGGTCCTGATTTTGCAAACAAGACCCTTTTATCTGCTTGCTATAATAATGTTTCTGTACAAGCAAACATCAATAAAAATTCTGATAAATATACTATCATAATTTTTATATTTGTCAAGTTTAGCAACATCAAATTTTTGATGTTTATTTTATGATGTTTAAGACATCTTCTTCTTTATATATTTTAACACCAAGCTTTAATGCTTTATCATATTTTGAGCCAGGTTTATCTCCCACGATAACACCGGTTGTCTTTTTAGTAACCGAACTTGTTACCTTAGCACCTTTATCTTCTAGAATCTTAGTTAATTCTTCTCTTTTATACTTCTCTAAAGTTCCTGTTAAAACAAACGTCATACCAGATAATGTGTCGTCTGATGAGTCATTTTTATATTCGAAATTTAAGCCTAGTTTCTTTAAATCCTCTATTAATTTTAAATTTAAAGGATCATCAAAATATGTTTTTACACTTTTAGCTATTATCTCACCTATATCATTAACGTTTGTTAGTTCATCAATATTAACATTAATTATATTATCTATATTTTTATACCTTTTAGCAAGTATTTTAGCTGTTTTTTTACCAACATGTCTTATTCCTAGTGCAAAAAGAACCTTCTCTAAAGAGTTGTTTTTTGAATTTTCTATGCTTTCAAGTAAATTGTTAACACTTTTTTCTCCAAAGCCTTCAAGTTCTATTAAGTCTTCTTTATGGTTTGATAAAAGATATATATCCGATATAGATTTAATAAATCCCATATTATAAAAATCTTCTATGATCCTTTCACCAAGTCCATCTATGTTCATCGTATTTCTTGACGCAAAATGAATTAATCCTTCCATTTTTCTTGCGGGACATAAATCATTTTTACAAAAGTAGTTAGCATCTTCTTTAACCAATTTTGATGCACACATCGGACAGTTTTCTATCATCTTAAACGGAACTTCTTTACCAGTTCTTCTTTCTTTTTTTACCTCTACTACTTCCGGTATTACGTCACCTGCTTTTCTAATTGAGATAACATCTCCTACCCTTACATCCTTATCTAAACAATAATCTTCATTATGAAGCGTTGCCTTTGATATAATAGAACCTGCAACATGAACTGGTGAAAAAAGAGCATTTGGTGTTATTTTACCAGTTCTTCCGACTGTAAATTTTATTTCTTTTAAAGTAGTTAAAACTTCCTCAGCTGGAAATTTATATGCTATTCCCCATCTAGGTACTCTTTCGGTAAATCCTAATTTTGCCTCATCTTCCAAGCTATTAACCTTTAATACAACGCCATCTATTTCAAAAGGAAGATTAGATCTTTTGCTTCCTAAATCGTCTATATAGTTAATTATGTCATTTATGTTTTTAGCAAGACCATTTAAATTATAATTGGTTTTAAAACCTAATTCTTTTAAAAATGCTAAAGATTCGCCTTGAGTTTTTATACCATATTTATCTGGATTAGGTATGAAATAAGCCATAAAGTCTAGATTTCTTTTCGCAGCAATCTTACTATCTAATTGTCTTACGGAACCTGCTGCAGCATTTCTTGGGTTAGCAAATAAATTTTCACCTCTTTTTTCTTTTTCTTTATTACACTTTTCAAAAGAGGCCTTACTCATATATATTTCACCACGAACTTCTATATCAAGTTCCTTATTAAGTTTTAAAGGAACTGATTTTATAGTTTCTACGTTATGAGTAATATTTTCTCCGATAAGTCCGTCTCCCCTTGTCGCAGCCCTTTTAAGTACACCTTTTTCATATAATAATGAACCAGATAACCCGTCCATTTTAGGCTCTAAAGTATAAGTCGCATTAGGACAAGTCTTTTTTATCCTTTCATCAAAAAGAACTATTTCATCCTCATTAAATATATCATCAAATGAAAGCATAGGACTTTCATGAGTTACCTTTTCAAATTTATCTACTACCTTTCCACCTACTCTTAAAGTTGGTGAATCACTTCTTTTTAAATCAGGATATTTTTCTTCAAGTTTTAATAATTCATTATAATAATCATCATATTCTTGGTCAGTAATACTAGGATTATCATCTACATAATACTTAATACTAGCTTCATTAATTATATCTATTAATTCATCCATTCTTAATTTTATATTATCCATTTTATCACCATAAATATTATAACAAAATTTAATTAAAAAGTCTTAAATATAAAGAAAAAATATACATATTAAGCGCCTTTTTTTATGTGTATATAAAAAGAAACCAGCATAAACCAGTTTCAATTATTATTTTATTTTTTATTTTTTTCTTTTTCTTTATCTTGTTTTAAAATGCCGTGACTTTCACGAACCTTATTTTCTATTTCTTCTTTAATAGTAGGATTATCTCTTAAGAATTGTTTAGCATTCTCCTTACCTTGGCCAATTTTTTCTCCATTATATGAATACCAAGCTCCACTTTTATCAACAATTCCTATTTCTGATGCTAAATCAAGTATTTCAGCTTCCCTTGAAACGCCTTGCCCATACATAATTTCAACTGATGCAGTTTTAAATGGAGGAGCAACCTTATTTTTTACTATCTTAACGTTGGTTTTATTACCTATTACATTATCTCCATTTTTAATTTGTTCACCACGTCTTACATCTAATCTAATAGTTGAATAAAATTTAAGTGCTCTACCACCTGGTGTAGTTTCTGGATTACCAAATAAAACACCTACTTTTTCTCTTAATTGATTAATAAATATTGCAATCGTATTGGTTTTGCTAATAGTTCCAGATAACTTTCTTAAAGCCTGACTCATTAATCTTGCTTGAAGTCCTACGTGACTATCACCCATTTCCCCTTCTATTTCTGCTTGTGGAACAAGTGCTGCAACCGAATCTATTACAACTATGCTTATAGCTTCACTTCTAACTAATGCTTCACAAATTTCTAGTGCTTGTTCACCAGTATCTGGTTGTGATAATAATAAATCATTAATATCTACTCCTAGGTTTTTAGCATAAACTGGATCAAGTGCATGCTCTGCATCTATAAACGCTGCTTTACCTCCTGCTTTTTGTACCTCTGCAATAGCCTCAAGTGCAAACGTAGTTTTACCTGATGATTCTGGTCCATATATTTCAATTATTCTTCCCTTTGGATAACCCCCAACACCAAGTGCTATATCTAAAGTAAGAGATCCAGATGATACCGTGTCTATTTCATTATGACTTTCATCACCTAATTTCATTATTGAACCCTTACCAAATTGTTTTTCTATGTCTGCAAGAACTTGTTCTAAAGTCTTATCATTTAAAGCTTTCTTTGCCATAAATATCCTCCTAGTCATTGATTACAATAACATTATAATCCATTAAAAAAGAAAAATCAAGTACTTTTTCGAACAAATGTTTGAAAGTTTATACTATAATTCTTCTACTAAATTCATTTTTTTGTCTAAGCTAAAATTCTATTTCTGTGTTTTTTTATCTGCAGAATCTGATATTTCTTCTTTAGAAAAAATTATATCTTTATTCATTATGTAATACTGAATTCCTGAAATAATTGCAAATATAGTTGCTAAAACAAGTAAGAAACTTGCTATATCAAGATTAAATAATTCAAATGGTAAATTATAACACATGGTAAATATTATACCTAGCATTAAAAACGTTGTTTTAATCTTACCAGACTTTATAGCAGCAACTACCTTTCCCTTACTTCCTGCAATCATTTTAATTGTATCTACGACAGTATCTCTTAAAACGATTATAACCGTAATAGCAGGTGATACCATTCCTTGTGCAGTTAAAATAATTAAACTTGAGTTAACTAGCATTTTATCTGCGATTGCATCAGTCATTTTACCAAAATCAGTTACCATATTACGACTTCTTGCAATATGACCATCAACAGCATCTGTAATTGATGCAATAGCAAATAATCCTGCCGCAATAAAATACTTAATATCTACCGTTATAGTACCAATTAACACTTTTGGAAATTCAATGTTTACCATGTAAAATGGAAATAGTAATAAAACGATTAATAAAACCGTTAAAAATATTCTAATCATTGTTATTCTATTAGCTAAGTTCATATATCCACCTCTTAATTCTCTAAATAAGTTAAAACACTATTATCATTATCATTTTTAGGAATAACATATTCCGTTACAACTAAATATCCTATTAAAAATAATAACAATAAAATTATAAGTGTAACTATAATAGCGGGCACTTTTGACTTTGGTTTATCATCTACCGTGTATGGAGATGCAACCTTTTTATCAGATGCTTTTTCCTTTTCCTTTGCACGTGATGCCTTTTCTATTTCCGCGATTGGAATCTTTGATGTTTCCTCAAAAAAGTACTCGTTAAACTCATCCATTATAGCATCTTCATCAAGTCCTAAATACTTGGCGTATGATCTAATAAATGATTTTAAATAAAACACATCTTTAAATACCTTTAAGTTTCCTTTTTCTATGTTTTCTATTTGTGAAGCTCTAAGGTTTAAATCTTCTGCTGCTTCATCAACACTAACACCGTGTTCTTCCCTTGCAGCCTTTAGCTTTTCACCAATCTCCTTCAACTTAAGTTCACTCCTTTATATAAATAAATAATAGTTTTAATAAGCCACGTTCTGTACCAGATATCTGGTCGTAAACATTTATCTATGCTTTTAAAAAGCATCTTCTAATCCGTTTTTGTTCCTTCATAGAAGTTCCCCTACCAAATTTGGGTTTCTCACTCATGGGGTTTACCCGTTCCACTTTGCAAGTTTCCAAGCAAAATCGTCACTATGGCACTTTATGCCTAATATAGCCATATTAAAAACTTAGGCTACCTCGACGCCGTTAGGATTAAATCCTACCAAAGGTTATTTGTTCCCTTTGCATGAACACTACGTCCGTTACAGGTCCGTGTGAGCGTGGACTTTCCTCTACTAATAATTAGCAGCGTTTACGTAAAAACCATTACTCATCTTTATCATATATATATTTTTCCAGTTGTGATAAACGTCTTAATATATCTACGTTGGTAATTTCTTTTTCACTTTTCTTAACAATATCAATATTAGCTTTTAAATCTCTAAGTTCATGCTTTAAATCGATGTTTTCTCTTTCTAAAGCCTTATTCTCATTTCTAAGTTCCTTAATTATGTTAATAAACTCAACATAATCTTTAATTATTTGATCTAAATACTTATCTACTTCTTGAAGTCTATATCCACGAGTATCAATTTTAAATTCTTTATCAAAGATATCTTGTGGTGACAAAGCTATTCTACCATTAAACATTTTTTACCACCTCTGTAATTAACATTATCTCAAGTTTTTTATCATTTGTCAATTTACATAAAATTTAATTTGCTTAACACTTACTTTCTATTTCTTATCTTTGTAAAATACTTTGCCAAATCATAAGAAGACACGGAAAAACTAAAGCTTACAAAGCCCACAAATAAACTTTCAAAAGCAAAACCATAAAAAATAAAGTTAATTAATAAACTTAAAATAAGTAAAATCCAAACTATGTATTTGCTAGGAACCTTAAACGTCATTTTAATTAAATTACCTGTTATATTTAAAATTATTCCTATCATTATTATATAAGGAATAAGATCATAAATCTCTTTTATATTTTCCAAACAAATCACCTAATTAAGTGTATGATTTATAATTAAAGTTTCTTCTATTTTTTCTACTTCGTCTATCAAATCATCAATAATAACAAACATCAAAGTATAATCTTTCATAAAAAACATTCCTTTCAAATAAATAATAACACGGCAAAATTATATTTTAATATTTTCGACAATTCTTTTCATATTTTATATAGAAATAATAAATAAATGTAGTATAATTATAACAGGTGATGATAGTGATAAATAACTATTCCTTTACCAGATTTAACAAAACTAAGAGTAATCATATTAAAACTGGTTTTGCAAATCGTGGTATGGCTTTAGAATCTGACATAAATTTAGCAAATGAGTATTATAGAATTAAGGATATTGCATACGTTTATAAAAAACCTACTCCTATAAAACTTGTTAACGTTGACTATAAATTAGGAAAAATAAAAGAGGCTTATTTTGATACTCCATCAACTACCGATTATAATGGAATTTATAACGGAAAATACGTTGATTTCGAGGCTAAAGAAACAAACAGTAAAACTTCTTTTGCACTAGCTAACATACATATGCATCAAATAAAACATTTAATAAATGTTAAAAATAAAGGAGCTATTGCATTTATAATAGTAAGATTCAATCTGCTTGATGAAACGTATTTTTTAAGTGCGGAAAACTTAGAAGAATTTATTAAAAATAATAAAAGAAAGTCGATTCCATTAGATTTTTTTAAGAATTATGGTACAATGATTAAAATAAAGTATGCACCTAGAATAGACTATATAGAAGTAATAGATAAATTATACTTTGGAGGTAATAAATCATGATGAAAAAAAGAAGCAGCAAAGCAAGTAACATTGCAAATAATATTAAGGCTAAAACAAATGATGTTAAAAGGAAAGTTATAAAAGGTACAAATAATACTTCTAAAAGAAAAGTAAGTAAAAAGAAAAAGATGATTTTAAATATTCTTATAATTTGTGTAATAGCTTTTGCATCACTTATGGCAGTATTTTTTGCCTATATTATTGTAAAGGCTCCTAAATTTGATCCAAACAACTTAAAATTCACTCAAATGTCAGAGTTATATGATACCGAAGGAAACATAATTAGCAAAATGGGTAACGAAAACAGAACTGAAATATCATATGATGACTTACCTGAGGTTTTAATAGATGCAATAATTGCAACAGAAGATTCTAAGTTCTTCCAGCATAATGGTTTTGACCTTGCAAGATTTATGAAAGCAAGTATGTATCAACTAGTTGGTAAAAATGGTGGTGGTGCATCAACTCTTACAATGCAAATTGCCAAAAATAACTACACTTCTACTGAATCTAAAGGTTTTGAGGGAATAACTAGAAAGTTTACTGATATATATCTTTCAATATTTAAAATAGAAAGAAAATATACTAAAAAAGAAATTTTAGAATTTTATGTTAATGACTCTTACTTAGGTAACGGGGCTTACGGTGTTGAGCAGGCCTCATTAAACTACTTTGGTAAATCAGTTAGTGAACTTAACTTAGCAGAAGCATCATTTATAGCAGGATTATTCCAATCACCAACTTATTATAATCCTTATAACTATCCAGAACGTGCTGAAGGAAGAAGAAAAACGGTTCTTTACCTAATGCAAAGACATGGTTATATAACTGAAGAAGAAAAAGAAATTGCAGAAAATTCTCCGATTACTTCATATATAAAGAAAACACAAACTTCTGGAACGTACTCTGAGTATCAAGGATATATTGATACCGTTGTTGAAGAGTTAGAAAACGAATATGATTTAAACCCATATACTACCCCACTTAAGATTTATACTGCAATGAATAAAAGCAAGCAAGACTTTGTTAATAAGGTTATGAATGGTGAGGCTTGGAAATGGGAAAACGAAAATGCACAAGCAGGTGTCGTAATGACTGACTCAGCAAGTGGTGAAGTATTAGCAGTAGGAGCTGGAAGAAATAAAAACTCTGAACGTTCTTATAACTTTGCTACTATGACAAATAAACAAATAGGTTCAACGGCAAAACCAATATTTGACTATGGTCCAGCAGTTGAATACTTAGGTTGGGGAACGGTTAATTATATTGACGATACTCCAACAACATATAGTGATGGAACTAAAATATCTAACTCAGATGGTGGATATAAAGGAAGGCTTCCATTATATCAAGCACTTGGTCTTTCAAGAAACGTAACAGCTTTAAAAACTTTCCAACAAGTATCTAAAGAAGCTGGTAATGATAAAATATTAAAATTTGCAAGTAGTCTTGGAATTACTCCAGAAGTAGATAAAAATGGTAAAATACATGAGGCTCATTCTATTGGATCATTTACTGGTTCTACCAAAAAAGGAGAATCTAGAAACAGTCCAATGACAATGGCAGGAGCATATCAAGCGTTCTCAAATGGTGGTTATTACATTAAACCTCATACAATAAAGAAATTTGTGTATAAAGACACTGATGAAGTAGTTGAAACAAAATCAGCTAAAACACGTGTTATGAATGACTCAACAGCATACATTATTAACTACTCTTTAAACTGGTCTGCAACAGAAGGACTTGCTAAATCAGCCGCTGGTATAAGTGGTGTTCAAACAGCTGCTAAAACCGGTACTTCTAACTTTGATGAAGTAACTAGAAAGAGATATCATTTATCAAGTAAAGCGGTAAATGACTTATGGGTATGTGGATATACTCCAAAGCAAACAATAACATTCTGGTATGGTTATGCCGATATAAGAAAAGGTCATAGTACTACATCATCTTGGTCAACTCGTGATAAGTTCTATCGTAATTTAGCAGAAAACTTATTTGATAAAGACGGAAGCTCATTTGAAAGACCATCTAGCATCGAAGAGGTATCAGTTATAAGAAACTCTATTCCACTTAAAAAAGCCTTATACGGTGGTGTTGTTGGATACTTTAGAAAAGGAACTGGGCCTGATGAAACAGGAACTGAACAAGCAGAACAACTACCAAGTGTAAGTGGTGTTACAAGTAGTATATCTGGTAACACAGTACACTTAAAATGGAATGGTATTAGTGCTGAAGACATGGTAAACCTAAACTTTGATGACAGCTATGGAACACTTGGATATGACATATATGTAAAAGATGGTTCCGGTGGTTCTGAAGTATACGTTGGAACTACAACTAGTACATCATATACACATACAACAAGCTATTCAAATCCTGTATACGTAATATATACAGCATACTCTAACTATAAAACAAACAGAAGTAAGGGCGTTGAACACAAAGTTTCGGTAACAAGTGATTTTGATGTTAAAATAAGCAATAGTACAATAGAACAAGGAAAGACGTTTGTCGATAACAAACCTATAATCGTTTTATATAATTCCGTTGATGTAACAGATGGGGCAACTATTACGCTAGAATCTGGAAGCGTTGATACAAACATCCTTGGAACTTATAAACTAACTTATAAAGTAACTTATCAAGGAAAGAGTAAAATGGTAAGTAGAAACGTCACGGTAACAGCATCTAACACAACTAATACAACAGAATAAATAAGTACCTTAAATTTAAGGTGCTTTTTTATTTCATAAAAAAATGACTAGTCTTCATTCAACCAGTCATATTCGTAAGTTTCAGGAGTTTTTTCTTCTTCCCTTGCCTTTTGTTTTTCTATTATGTCAGTAGGCTTTTTTATGCCTTTCTTATTCCATTCATATAAAATTTTATCTATGTATCTTAAATTATTAACACCATTAAACACGGCTTCTTTAAGCGCAGATAAAATAAGTTCGTTACTTATCTTTTGCTCCTTCCAAGAATTAATTATTTCATATTCCATAGGAGAAAGAGTTCTTCCAAATTCTTTTTCAAAGTTATCATATAAGTCCTTTTCATTATTCTCTTTCGTTTCCTTATTTAATATCTTAGAAAATATGATTTCATAAAATAAACTTATATCAACCTTCTCTTCTAATACACCCGAATCATTCTTCTCCATAAGAATAAGTAAAATATTCTTATCCTTAAGAGTAGATAGTGCATTTAAAAGCTCTTTTTCAGTAAAATTAATATCTTCAATTATCTTTTTATAATCAAATATAGATTTGTTTGGTTTATTTAAAAAATAAATAAGTAAAATAAGTGAATCCATATCTAAACCAAGTTCTTTAGCATAAGATAAAACATATCTTGGAACGGTATAATGATTTTCATTATTAAGTTCGTTCATTAACTCTTTTTTTAGCATACAAAATCACCTCTTTCTAAAAAGGATTATAACATAACTGGATGCGTATTATCAATATTTCTTATAGTTATCTAACACGTAGCGTTTTAACTCTTCATAATTATTGTTTAATTCTTTGTATATTATTTTTTCTTCAATATCTTTAATTATGTTTTTTATAATACTTTTATCTTTAGGATTAATAAGATCTATTATATCTTTTCCGGTAAGTTTAATATCTGATGTCTTTTTTATCACTAAGTTATCACATCTGTCATAAATATCTTTAGTATCCATTTTAAGTATTTGAGCAGCAATAAAGCACACGTAATTGCCTTTTTTATACAATTCCATATCATTAATCACATCATCTGTTAAAACATCATTTATGGCCTTTAAATAGTCTTTTTCATTAGATGTAAAAGGATATGAGGATGAAGGACTAACCTGCGCCCATATACCTATTGGATCACTTGTTTTAACGATTTCATGTTTTAAATCTATATCTAAATATTCATCCAAAGAAAAATATTTTAAAAGACTAATTCCTTTAAGTACGTTAGGAGATGAAAAGATTCTGTTTAGTTCCTGCTTTTTTCTATAAAATGATAAATCTTTAACTAGCTCTCTATTATTTATTATGGCATCCTTTAATTCTTCATCAATAGAAAAATCAAGTTCGGTTGCAAACCTTATTGCACGAAGTATTCTAAGAGAGTCTTCTTTTAGTCTTCTGTTTGCATTTCCAACTGTTTTTATTACCTTATTCTCTATATCACACCTTGCATTTAATAAGTCAATAATGTTCTTATTTTTATCCATGCATAACGTGTTCATAGTAAAGTCTCTTCTTCTTAAATCAATTATCAATTTATCAGTATAAACTATCTTAGAAGGTTTTCTTTTATTTTGATATTCTAGGTCCATACGGTACGTTGTAATTTCAAAATTTACTTTTTTATATACTAAATGCACGGATCCATACCCCTCAAACGGAAGTTTTACATCTTTAAATATCATTTGCACTTCTTTTGGTGTAGCATTAGTTGCAATATCAACATCAAAACTATTTCTTCCTAAAATAATATCTCTTACAAAACCTCCAACTACATAAGCTTCATAGCCAGAAGAATAAAACATTTGTAAAAGTTCACATGCTTTCTCTATCAAAGTTATCACCATTATAATTATAACAAAAATTCAAAAAGAAAAAACCATTTTCATGGTTTTTCATTATTTGTTTACAGCTTCTTTTAACTTAGAACCAGCTTTGAATGTAACTGCAGTTCTAGCAGCAATCTTAACTGTTTCTCCAGTTCTTGGGTTACGACCTTCTCTAGCTGGTCTTTCTGAAGTTGCATAAGTACCAAATCCTACTAATGAAACTTTGTCTCCTGCCTTTAATGCTTCAGTTACGCTTTCAGTAAATGCGTCTAATGCACGAGCAGCATCAGCTTTAGTTAATCCAGCTTTTTCAGCCATTTTTTCTACTAATTCTTGTTTTGACATAATAAAACCTCCATATTTATGTTCATATCTATAAGCTACCTTGCTTACAATATAAGCGTATCATTTTTTACTAGTTATTTCAAGTATTTTTAGTACAAAAATATCATTTTTTGCTTATTTATCAATGGTTTTAGCACTTTTTAACACTAATTTAACAACTAACCTTTCATCTTTAACACTTTTTTTACATGTAATTAGTATAAGTTCATTTGCTTTAGCACTATTTAAAATGTCTGTCTGCGTTTCTTTTACATCCATTTTTTCCTTAAATTGATAGGTTAGTTTAAGTTTATCTTTATAGATATATACATTACTTTTATTATCTAATTCATCTAATCTATTAAAGTAGGTACCATATCCCATACCAGAATGTCCTAGTATTACTATTCCTTCTTTATAATTATTATTTTTATAATAAACTAAATATCTATCAAGTAATTTAAATTCATTATCTGCTTTTTTTACTACGGTTTCAAGGTTAATACTTGGAATATTTAAAACCATATCACTTTTATAATTAAAGGTTGGACTACCCGTAAAATAAGAACTTACTATCTTATCACTTGTGGTATTTAATAGAAACATAAAAGCTAAATCCTTTGTAATTAAAAATACGCTTATAAAAAGTACTGAACTAATTACGCGATTTTTCATAAATAGTAATTAATGAACTTATAGATAAAAGCATGATATATAATGGAAAGCTATGTTTACCAGTATTAGGTAAAACCTCTTCCTTTATTTCCTCTTTCTTTTCTTCTGGAACTTTTTCTTTTGGTAAAAAATGATTAACTAACGCTATTTTTTGGATAACACCATCTTTAGTAACCTCAATTATTCTATCTTTTATTTTATCTACTCCATCTTTAGTAGATATTTGTCTAAGCGTATAAGTTCCGTATGGTAAGGTAAACTCTATATTACCATTTTTATCTGTAACAAGATCCATTATGTGGTTTCCCAATATATCAAATACGTAGAATAATATTCCCTCTTCAGGTATGCAAGTATTATTTATTGGATCATCTAAAACCTTTGTAATATAAATTTCATTTTTAATTATTTTCTCAAACGATTTTATAACAACTTCCCTCGTTCCAGTTCCAATAAACGTAGATGATATAGTTGGTGATTTTGTATATCCCAAGCTTGGACTAATCTCTTTTATTCGGTAATTATTTTTAGGCAAATTATCAAATATAATCGTTCCATCTTTATCTGTTTTTTTAGTTTGAAGCAAATTATTATCTTTATCATATAATCCATATTCTGCTCCTTCTAATGAAGCTTCGCTAGATGACTTATCTTTACTTTTAGTATCATCATCTAGTTTGTCAATTATTATCTTCCCATAAAATGATTTAACATCATACTCTTTAGAGTGTTCATAAGGAAACTCAAACGTCCCAATTGTTTGATATCCGCTTTTATAATAGAACTTAGTTAACTTACCATTATTTTTTCTTTTTAAAGTAAATTTATTATTTCCATCAGATACCTTTATTTTTATATTATTACCATCTTTTGTAACGTTTTGATTTTGAAATACGTCATAACCATTTAAAACATTGTTATTATCAGGAAGAATGATTTCATCTCCTACCATATATTCTTCTTTAAAATTAAAAGAAGGAGTTACATCGTATAGATTAACAAGTCTTAATATTTCGTTTTTATATGAATCAATATTTATTATATTACCACCAACTTTTTTATCAGTCCACCATACGTTTTCTACGCCCATATACCTCCATATTAGCTCCTGAGTTGCCATATAATACTCTTTTGTATTATGTCCTTCATAACCATATCCATAATATCCTATTAGGCTTAATCTTTTAGTATCTATCCCGCTTAATGGAGTATCATTTATGTTAGTAGTTGATGAATAATAAGAAGCCTTATGTGCAAGTATTCCAGGTTCAATACAGTAACCATAAACACCATTTACAGTCATCATTGCAAGATTTGTGATATGGTCACTTCCATTTCTATATTGATGTGCAAATATGCTTCTGTCTAAATTCCAATCAACGTATGAATCATTCGCTAATGCCTTTACTTTTATAAATGGTAAAAGCATTATTACAGCAAGAAGAAGCAGTGTTATTTTCTTTTTCAATCTTTATTCACCCACGATTCAATATCATTAAATAATTTCGTTAAATATGGAGAGCTTTTAGAGACTATGTATAACTTTTTCTTATTACCATTTTCATCTACTATTTCTTCTTCAGATTCTTCTATATCCTCCTCGTAGTTATCTAAGCTGTCTTTTTTCCTAATTAAGTTCATGAACACTTCTCTTGCAAGTGTTTTTTTTGCAACACTATCCTCATTTTCTACTTCTTTAATCGTAACAACAAATTTTCTAGTCATATATTTTTTCCTTTCTTTTTCATGATTATTTTTTAACTACAGCAATTCAAAGTTATTTAACCATTAATTTCCTCCTTTCAAATTAATAGTTAGACAAATTTTTGAAAAACCCCCTAAGAAATACGAAAAAAATTTAAGAAGTTTTGTCGAATAATTAAATACAATAAAAAAGCAAGGATTTTTCTTTGCTTTTCACACTAATTCATATTCTCTTTCATATATTTTTTTGTTAGTTACATATTTAAATAAGTAACCATTTTTCTTTTTGCACACGATAATACCAATGGTAGGTCCTTGATTAATTGCTTCATTTAAAATCAACTTATTATTTAGCAATTAGCTTTAATTTACTATGATTAATTTTCTTCATTTAATTTGAAATTTTTCTTTTCTTCCTCAACAGCACTAATTAATTCTTGTTCAGTTGGCATATGTAATTTATACTCAAAAGAAAATATCGTTTTATTATCTTTTGGTAATGTGTATTTTACAACTGTTTCATTTTTATTTGTTGATAGTAGTATTCCGACTGTTGGATTTTCATCAGCTTGTTTTATTTCTCTATCATAGTAATTAACATACATCTTTATTTGCCCAATATCTTGATGTGATACTTTTCCTATTTTCAAATCAATAATTACAAAACATCTTAAAAGTCTATTGTAAAAAACTAAGTCTGGATAAAAATGATCCTCTTCTAATGTTAATCTTACTTGATTACCAACATAACTAAAACCTTTGCCTAATTCTAACAAAAACTCTTTTAAGTGTTCAATGATATTCTTTTCCAAATCAGATTCTAAATAACCTGTATTTTCTTTTATATCTAAAAATTCTAATACAAAAGGGTCTTTTACTAAATCTTTACTTGTTTTTAAAATTTGGCCTTTTTCGGATAATTCAAGTATTTTTTCTTTATCAGCAGATATTGTTAATCTTTCATAAAGTAGCGAATCTCTTTGTCTTTGAAGTTCTCTAACACTCCATTTAGAATTAATCGTTTCTTTTAAATAAAAATTTCTTTTAGGACCTTCATCAATTTTTATAAGTTCTAAATAATGAGACCAACTCAATTGCGGCGACACTGTTGTCGCAATTGGAAAGTATATATAAAACTTTCTCATCCTTTCTAGATTTCTCTTAGAAAATCCTTTCCCAAATTCATTAGTCAGTTTTTGAGATAATTTATCTAGTACAGAATCACCATAACTTGCCCTTTCATCACCTTGTTGTATTTCCATAATTGCTTTTCCTATATTCCAATACAAATTAAGCATTTCTGTATTAACCGTTTGATAAACTTTATTTCTGCTATTTATAACCAAATCTTTGATATTATCAAAAATATTATTTATTTCATTATCGTTATTTGTTAATTCTTTTTTTATTTTCTTATAATAATCCATTTTTTCTCCTTTCTTTATGATGTTTCTATCTTTCAAAATTTTAAAACAGAAATATCAAGTGAAATTCGTCAATTTGACATCACCTATCTTTCTTACAATTTTTATTTATATAATCTATTTTGACAAAGATACTTATCTTCCTCCTACATAAATAATTATCCAAAAATTTAAAAAACCCCCTAAATTTTCGAAAAATCTTTCAAAAATTTAGAGAGTCTATTAAATTGTGCTTTAATTAATATAAATAGTTTAAATCCACATATCCTCTTATTCCATCAACAGTTCCAGAAGAAGTGTATTGCCATAAAGAATATGAACCTTTATATCCACACTCTGATACATCATAATGAGCAATCCAATCAGATTCACCTCTAGCATAACTTCCAAATCTGTTATTAACGTGATTTAAATCCGCATATACCTTAACCTTATATTTACTACCCACATAACCACTTACAGAATTAATATAAGTTCTTGCTATATTATCATATTGATCTTTTGATAATGTATTTGAAGTATTATCTGCTGAAATATACCAATCTTCTAAATCATAATAAATTCCAAGTGTAGGATTTAAATTATATTTGCTTATTATGCTTTTTGTGAAGTTAGCTTCTATATTAGCACCATTAGTAGTGTTTGCATAACTAAATATATAAATACCATATGGAATACCTAAACGTTTAACTTCGTTTATATACTCACTTAGTCTCCCATCTTCCGTATTCCAATATCCTATTCTAAGCATTACACCATAAATACCAGTATTATAAACTTTATTCCAATCAATTTGACCTTGGTGATAACTTACATCTATTACCCTAGTTTTTTGCTCTGCTTTTATAAATTTGAATTTTTGAGCATTTGAATTATTACAGTTATACATCCAAATATTTGAACCATTTGATGCATTTGCGTTTGCTACATCAAGACACAAACCATTGGCATTAGATATTATATTATAATAACCATTTCCCACATCTTTTATAATCCATTGTTGAGCCATAGAGGCATTATAATCATATAATTGCACGTTTGTACCATTTGATATTCCACCAGATGCAACATCAAATGATTTTGTCAAATTAATTAAAGTACTTATTTTGTAATATCCATTTGATAAATAGGAAACTTCCCATTTTTGTGCATTAGAACCATTAGTTTTATATAATTGTATGTTAGCTCCATTATTAGTACTAGCTCCGGCCAAATCAATAACCATACTATTATCTAGTGCACTAGTTATTCTATAAATTCCGTTTTTAACAGAATTACTACTTAACCCACTCGCTGTTTTTCTAAAATTAAACTTTTGAGCATTCGTTCCGTTTGGTGTAAAAACTCCAATGTTATTACCATTATTAGTTGACGCGCCAGATAAATCTAGATACTTTCCATTTTCAGAAATAATGTAATAATTAAAACCTGTCTTTTTTATAATCCATCTTTGATTTTTAGAGTTTGTATATTTATTTATTCTTACATTATTATTTGAAGTATCAACTTCCAAAGAATAATTATTGTCTTTATCACTTAATATGGAATAGTAACCATTATTTTGGTACTTAATATACCATTTTTGAGCTAAAGAATAATTTATGTTATATATTTGAACATTAGTTAATGCACTAACACTTCCACCTTTTATATCTAAAACTTTGTTTTGATTTAATGACGTATTTATAAAATAATATCCATCATTTATGGTTTTGGTTCCTATTTCAGTAACATCATTAAATTTAAATTTCTGAGCATCAGAACCATTATATGTATACATCCAAATATTAGTTCCATTATTTGTGCTTGCACCTGCAACATCTAACACCAAATTATTACAATTAGAAACAATGTTGTAATATCCATTACCATCATCTGATATTATCCATTTTTGGGCATTAGAACCATTATATTTATATAGTTGGACGTTAGTACCACTATATATTCCAGCACCTAATACATCTAATGAATAATCTAAGCTTAAATACGGTTTTATTGAATAATAACCATTTCCTAAATAGTTAACAAACCATTTTTGTGCGTCGGTATTATTACTTGAATAAAGTTGTATATTACTATTATTTGAAATGTTAGCAGAAGTAACATCAAGTACTTTGCTGTCATTTAGTTTAGATGAAATAGTATAAAGTCCATTCTTTATTGTTTGTTTATTTTCAAATGATTTTTTAAACAGGAACTTTTGAGCATTTGTTCCGTTATACTTATAAAGTTGAATATTAGTATAATTACTAGCAACTGCGCTATTTACATCCAAACAATAATCCCTGTTATAAGAACATATAGAGTATAAATTATTTCCTTGTTCCTTTAAAATCCAACGCTGAGCATTTGTATTATTTTTTTCGTATAACCAAACATTACTCCCATTTGAAAATACTCCATTTCTTACATCAAAAACATATTTTTCATTTATTAAACTAAATATTTCATATTCCTCATTATTTATTCTTTTAACCTTAAATTTTTGAGCATTCGTTCCGTTAGAAGTATATAACTGAACATTGCTTCCATTTTTAGCAACTCCTCCATTTATATCGAGTACATAATTATTATTTATTGAACTATGTATTGTATAAACACCATCCTCTAAAGCATAAACTTTTGCTCCTAAAAGGAAAAAGAACACCACCATAAATAAAATTAATCTAATATTCTTCATATTTTCTACCTCACTAATAGTATATCATTTAATAACATTATTTAAAATAAAAAGAACCTATTTTTTAGATTCTTTTTTAAAAACTAATAACTTACTTATAACATAATTAAGTACTATCTGCATAACTTGACAAACCAAAGTAAATACAAGAACCCAAACGTTAGAATCAAGTTTAAGAAGTGTTACAAAAAACCACATGATAAACATTTGAATAATTTGAGTTGCTATTCTGCCTTTAAAGAAATTAAGAATTTCTCTGGCACATTTACTTCCTTTTGTTTTTGACTTAAATACAAATATTCTGTTTGTTACATAAGCAAATGTTACTGCTAAAAACCAAGAAATAACTTCTGCTATTTGAAGTTCTAAACCATTTGTTTGATCAAGTATGGTAAATAATAACAGAAGTTTTGATCCAATTGCTACTATAGTAGTTAATCCGCCTACTATTAAGTAATTGATTATCTCTTCATACTTCTTATATAAATTCCATATTTTTTTCATTTTTATTTCCTTAAAGAATTAAGATATAATTCATATAATTGTTTATGTTTCTTTACTATTACTTGTAAAATTATACCAGTTATACATAACAATAATGCAACAAGTAATGCTATTCCTGAAACTATTAAAGTAGGAAATCTTGGAACCAATCCTGTTTTAAAATATTCTGAAACAACAGGGATTCCTAAAATCAAAGCTAATACTAAGCAAATTAAACTTATTATATTAAAGAAAGCTGCTGGCTTATATTCCTTAAATAAAGTAGCTATTGTTTTTAGCACCTTAAATCCATCACTATAAGTATTTAATTTAGATACAGAACCTTCTGGTCTATCTTTATAGTTAACTGGAATTTCTACTAGTTTAAAGTTCTTATCAACTGCGTGAATAGTCATTTCAGTTTCTATTTCAAAACCCTTTGATAAAACTGGAAAAGCTTTAACAAATTCATAAGAAAATGCTCTATAACCAGTCATAATATCTTTAACATTATTCTTAAATAACTTGTTAATTAAGAATCTAACCATTTTATTTCCTAGATTATGGAATGGTCTTTTATTTTCAGTGAAATAAGTACTAGATAATCTATCACCTATTACCATATCAGCCTTTCCGTTTAATACTATATCACACATTTCTTTTGCATTTTCTGCTGGATATGTATCATCACCATCAATCATAAGGTAACAATCAGCATCTATATCTCTAAACATACTTCTTATTACGTTACCCTTTCCTTGGCGATATTCATATTTTACAATAGCACCTGCTTTTTCTGCTATTTTATCTGTACCATCAGTAGAATTATTATCATAAACATATATATCTGCTTCTGGTAATGCCTTTTTATAATCTTTTATTACTTTTGCAACTGTTTTAGATTCATTATAACAAGGAATTAAAACAGCTATTTTCTTACTATCTTTTTTCATTACATCCTCCATATTTACATTATAACATTTATATATAAAATTTCAAACCCTTAATAAACTTATAACCAAAAGTGTATCATATAATATATTTTCCAAAACAAATAAGGTCTTGTTTCTATTAATCCAATATACATAAAATCACTGGTAAAAATATTTAAAAAATTATAACTTAAATTAAATATTATTAATACTATTAATACATTTGTCAAAAAGCGTCTTAAATCATTATTTTTTAACTTTTCATTAAAATTCAATATTATTAATATCGTACATAATAGTAACATCCAAACACAATCCAATGAATACCGTTGTAGTATACCAGCCATTTGTATATCGGCTACTAATATAATCAAAGAAAAAATTGTTAAAAGCAAACATATATTAAATATTTTTTTACTTTTAAAGTACTTTTTTATAAAAAATATCAAAAAGCTGATTATTAGTAATGGACATGCTGCTAAAATACTACCTGTAATTGGCTCACTAATAGTAATACCCATATAATTTGTTTCTATAAATTGTTCTTGTAAAAAAGGAAAATTACATCCAATTTTTAATGGTATAAACAATAAGTAAAATAACCCCAAAAATGTTCTATCAATTTTAAATCCACGTTTAGTCATATCATTTGTTGTTAAATTGTAATTTGCTCCAAAATCCAGAAAAGAACCAAATCGTATATAATTATAAAACATTAGTACTATTCCAACCATTATAAATGGTACAATATATATAAATATATTTTTTAACCCATCTTCTTTGATTTTATCATAAAAAATAGGAATTGAAAGAAAAGCATTAATTAATAGTTGGGGCCTGCACCCAGCCACTAAGGCCATACATAAAGAACCAAAAAATAAATATTTTTTGTTAATTTTATTTTTTTCAGTACTCTTCATCCAAAAATAAATTGCACTAATTGAAAACATAATACCACAAGCTATCGGTAAATAATAAATATTAGGCGTTCTTAAAAAGAATATAGAGCCAAAACCATATGTAAATAAAGTACATAACATAATGTACAAAACAAATGAAGTTTTTTTGAAATATTTTTTGATAAGATCATACAAAAGTAACATAAACATAATTATCGTTACGCTTACACAAAGAAATACTAGCAAATACATTGGTGGATAAGTTCCAAATAAAAGATGGCAAGGAATGTAAAAAAGCATTACAGGAACAATACCAAAATAGACATAATATTTTCCTTTAAAAAAAGCATGATCCCACAAAGCTTTAGTATGTGATTCTTTTCTAAGATTTGTATCGTATGGGTTCTTCATGTTTCTTAGTTTATCACTTACTTTCTCATTTAAATATACTTTCCCATCTAATATTGATTCACTTATTTTTTCATATTGATTTTTAGTCTGCGAGTGAACATACTCATCTTTTATATTTACAACAAAAAATAGTACGAGCACATTAATGATTGTAAAAGCAATAATTATTATTTTTTTAAATCTAAATTTATCTATGCACTTTAATTTATAAAGTTCAGATTTTGGACGTATTAAAAACAAAATAAACAATAATATTGATATTGTTAAAAATCTTATCCATTCAAACCAAAATGGAGTAATAGAATTAAACTCTACACTTGAGATTTTAACATTCATATTTTCATATTCAATTTTTATATTGTGTGCCTTTTCCATTAAATTTAATTTCAAATACAAAGATTTATCTATATCTGGGTATATCTTTCTTTCTGGCAACGCATAATAAAGTTCATTTCCATCATCTGTAACTTGTATTTTCAAATTAAAAGTTTTATATGAATTATCCGAAATTAAATTAATGTGCATATTATTTATTTCTTTGTTAATATTTTTGATTTCAATTGTATTTGAATTTTCATCGACTTCATATTTTAAATAATTATGACTAAACGTCATTGACTCAAAATGTCTAAAGTTAAACACGAATGTTTCAATGTTTATTGCTATAAACACAGATAAAATCAATCCTAATATCCACTTATTTATAGTATTTTTTTTAATTGTCTTGAAGTTGATAATTAAGAAGGATAATAGATTTCCATATATTGCTGAAATAATAGAAAAACTTTTTGTTTTAGATTTAAACAAGCAAATATAACATAAAATAGATATTACGATGGAAAATAATAATAAAATTATGTTTTGTTTATTAATATTTTTATTTTGTTTATTTAAAATAAAATAAAACAATATATTAAAAATTAAAGATGCCATTATTATATTTATATATTGAGACAAGATACTCACTCCTCCAAATTATTATCAAACAAATTTTCTATTTAATTATACAATATTATATTATAAATATAAAGAATAAAATTTAAAAAGCTTATTCATATAGAATAAGCTAAAGAAGATAATTAATCATTTTTCTTCTGATACAGTATTAGGTTTATCATCAATGGAGATACCATAATTATCGGAAAACAGTATCTAAATAATGCAACTGGAGATAAAAACAAAGTAGCGTATAAACCTAAAATTATACTAATTGGGAGCATATATTTAAAATTTCTCCTTAATATTGTTAAAAGAAACAAAAATATAAAAATGATAAAATATGTTCCTGTTGTAAAAATTGTAGAAATAATGGGTATACGTTTCCAAGCGTTTTTCCCGATTGTGATATTTAATATTTTTTCATATATTGGAAACTTACTCTCTCTTTTAATTTGCACGTATCTAGGGTTCCATTTTGCTGCATCCATCATTTCAATTTCAATATATGGATGATACATTCTATCATCATTGTAATTTTTATTAGGATACCAAAAACCTAATGAATTTAATAAAAACGCTTCTACATAATTTTCAGGATCCTTTACTCCATTACTAGTCCACAAACTAATATAATCTTTTAAATTTGATTTAACATATTTATTGTTCAAAACTGATTTGGTAGGATCAGCGATAGATTGTCTATACGTATAATATTTAAAATCATCTATTTGAGGATAAAACTTTTTAAGTTGCTTTAATTCTTCTTTACTAAAAACTTTTAAATTATAATTATAAACCCTAGCAAACTGTTGTGATGGGATACTTAACATTTCCCTGAATGTATCAGTTTTAGTTACGCCCAAAATATTAAATACTGGTCCAGAATAAATTTTATAAGCAAATAATGGAATTATAAATATCAATAAAACCACTACTTTCTTATTTTTACATGAAAGAAAAATGAAAGGAATTGAAATCAAAATACAATAAAAACCATTATTTCTTATTAAACATAATAAAAATATTAATATTCCTAAAGAAATCGGTTTTAATTTGTTTTTCCAATAATCTTTATTTTCAATTAATTCAATTACATTTAATATAATTAAACAAAATAGCCCAGCAAACACTGAATCTTGAGCAGCTGATATAGACATAAGAGTATACAAAGGGAAAAAGCTGAAAAATAGTACATTAATAAAATATATTATTTTATTAGGAATTCTTTTCACGCAAAATACTGTTATCTTTGTTGCTACATATGATAAAAATGTCATTTGCAAAAAGCAATATATTCCAAATCCAACCTGATAGCTTCCAAACAATACTTTTCCTAAATTCACTACTTTTGCCAATATAAAACTAAATAGCAACGAGAAATGAGACGTAATTTGAACATCTTTTTCAAGAATTTCCATTATTTGAAAACCAGCATCATAACCATACTCACCAGGATATAAAGCTAAAAATACCAAAAAGTTAAAAAAAAGTATTATTAAAAATGTAATAACAAATATTTTTTTATAATTTATATTATCTGATTTTTGTATTTTAAATTTATCTACATATTTTAATAATAGATAATTCAAAGGAAAAATTGAAACCGATAAAGCTATTATCTTAATTAAAGTAGCAAAAGACCAAATAATTTCACTATAAAATTCTAATTGAGAACCTATTATCAATACTAATGATAAAAACACAGAAAATATAATTGAAAAAACAGTGTATCCTTTTTTTAAAATTTTAATTTTTGAAAATGTAAATAAAAATAAAGCAAAAAATATAAAATAAACAAAACTATTATTAGTAACTTGTTCCGATGTAATAGTAATCAATCCATTTATTCCTAAAGTGGAAATAAAACTTAATACGAATGGTATTATGTTTTTTAAATTTGATGCAATATACTTCTTGTTTTTCATATGTCCTCCAATTCTACTATAAGTATATCATATTTTAATAATCAAAAAAAGTTGCAAAGCAACTTTTATCTTAATTTTTCAGCTAATTCTTTAGCTTTAACCATAGAATCTTCCATTGAATTATAAATCCAAGCACCATATCTACCAATTGTATAAACACCTTTTTTACTAAATTCATTTTTTAGATCATCTATTTTCTTAGTAGTTTCCGTTTCAATATGAACATAAGCTGGATCCATTATAATAGTTTCATGATCAACTAATTTCATATCGTCACTAATAATTCCTGATTCTCTTAAATTTTTAAGAGTTAAATCTAATTGTTTATCTATTTCTTCTTTAGTTATTTTAGTATCTTTGTTATATCCGATTTCTATATACATACTTAGTTTCTCATCACCTAATATATTATTATAAAAACCTACTCTGTAATAATTGCAATTCTTAGATGGAATATATAACCAGTGTTCTTTTTTACATAATGGAGATGCTTTATCAAAGCCTAAATTAAATACTAACACTTTATTATATGACATTTCATTTAATAGTTCGTCATGTCCACCTATTAATTTTAGGAAATTATTTAATGGCATTGTGTTAATTAAATATTCATATTTTACAGTCTCTCCATTTGATAATTTTGCCTCTTTATTATTTAAATCCAATGAAACAACACTGGTATTCAATAAAACTTTACTCTTATCCAACTCATTATATAAAATATCTATAAAGCTAGCCGCCCCATTTCTTGGATACAAAAAGCTTGCATTATATGAATTAACCTTACTATTTTTCATATTGTTAATAATAGCTTCTTTATCTGCATATGGAAAAAATCTTCCCATTGCATCAACGTCTAATTTAGTTAAATCAACAGCATATAATTTTTCGTTATATGGTTTAAGAAATTTTTCTACTATAGATTTTCCAAACTTACCATATAACATATCTAAAAAGTTATCATATTTATCTTTTTCCTCCTTATTGAATAAATCATAAAGGCAATCAATAAATTCTTGTTTTTCTAGTTGGTGAATATTAGTCTGAAAAGGAAAGTCTATAAAATTATTTTTGTATAAAATTTTAGCACACTTATCATTGTATATAATATCTTCCTTTGGCATTTTACTTAAGAAATTTTTCTTGAACTCATCCGTGTTAAAATGAAAGAAATGACCTGCATAATCCCAAACATAACCATTTCTTTTGATGGTTCTACAATATCCACCGACTTCTTTTTCTTTTTCAACTACTAAGTAGTCTTCTTTTGCATAATTAGCAAATGTAAGGCCTGATATTCCAGCACCTATTACCAAATATTTAGTTTTCATTATTATCCCTCTTTCTTATTTTTGAAACGATCGAATAAATTTTCGATGATATTTTATATAATTTTCCATTTCTATACTCAGATATCAGCTTATTTAATTCAGCAATTGCCATATCTTTTTCATTGGTAATCTTATTCATTTCATCATTAAGTTTTAAAATTTCCTGTTTGTTATCCTCACATTCTTTAGTTAATGATGAATATTTTCTATAAAATATTCTATGAAGTTTTATGGCATCCATATTAACCTCATCATTTAAATATAAATTCAGAATTGTAATAAACTCTTTTAAGCCATCATTATAACTTAAATTAAATAATTTTTCATGCAATTCATTTTGTTTATTTTTTATATTTTTAGATAAAGCTTCTTCGATAATGTCACTCAACTTATCAGGTGAATTTGTATATGGGATAATCCCATCTTGTATCAATGTATATTGATATGGTTCTAAGTCTTCATATTTAAAATACTCAATTGATCTTGAAAAAATTGCAACTGGTACATTTGCGTATATTGCATCAAATATAGAACCTGAATTATCACTCAAAACAACATCCGCTCTACTTAATAAATTTTCCAAAGGATACTTACTATCATAGCATTCCGAAAATAAATCATTCAATTTATCACGTTTTTGAGATTCATAGTTAAAATAATTAGTACCGTGATGTAATTTTGTAATTATAGTATATTTATCTTTTAATTTGAATAATTCATCGGCAATGTCATTTATAGAATTTGATTCACCATACGTAGGTAAATAAAGCAATGTTTTTTTTGACGATTTATTTATTTTCTTTTTAAAATTGTAATAATTAGGTTTTCCAACAACATAAGTTTTCGTATATGTTCTTAATTCCTCGGCTTCATACGTGCTATAGCTCAAAATTGCATCATAACAGAAATTATCAACGTCTCTGTATGTTAATGATGGTTTTGGTGAATTTAAACCATAGTTATATTTAATCCTATACTCATAATTAAATGAGAAATAATATTCCATAGGATAAGGCTCTAACAAAATTTTATATTTTCTTTTTATAGGATTTCTTCTTACATTATAACCACTCTTTTTAAGAAAATCATAAATTTCATCAAACATTTCTTTAAGTCCCCAATCATCTTTTGCGAATGGAACATAAAAGTCTACGTTAACACCGTCCTTAATAAGTATATCTAAAGCATTTTTTATTGAGTAAAATTGAACATAATTTTGTATTGTAACTGCAATATATTTATTTTTCATTTGGTTATTCTCCTTTGAATCTATTTTTTACATTCAAAATCGTTTCGATAAAATTCATTCCAAAAGCATTCAAGGCTCTGTGCAACTTTATTGCTTTTCTAGAAACCCTATCATCTTTATATATTTCTGGGTATTTTTTTAATTTTTTATTAAACTTTCTAAATTCTTTTGGACTTTTTAAGTTTTGAGTTAATATATAATATTGAGCTTCAACTAATGGAATTATTATTTTATTTTTTAAATAGTATTTTTTATTTTCACTTACGTCTTTTGGAATTTTATAATACTCTTCTATTAATCTTAAAGTGACCTTTTCGTGATTTTTAAAATTTCTTCGGTATGATTCAGCAGAAACTGATTGACCTGCTCTTCCCAAATAATAATTATAAATATCTAATGGATAATATATAACGGTTTTTGAATTTAAATATCCAATAAAGTTATATTCCATATCCACATAAAAACAATGTTCATCAATCTTAAAATTAGCATCTTTTAATATTTTTGTTTTATATGTTGATGTTGATAGCAATGGTCCCCACTGCTCAAATCCATAACCAAAATGTTTCATATTGTCTAAGTGATATTGAACGCCAGGTACCATAAACGAATAATTTCTAACCGGAGTTTTAACAGCATCTATTGCATAATCTGCAACATAATTAGTTAATATTATATCACTATCTTCTTTTTCTAATATTTCTATAAATTTTAGGAAATCTTTCTCTATAAAATAGTCGTCCCCATCCATCAACTTAAAGTATTTACCAGTAGCTAGTTCAATTCCCTTATTGATTGTTGAGCCATGTCCACCATTAGGTTTATCAATTAGTTTAACTATTGATTTATCACCATTTGTTGTTAATTTTTCTAATTCCTTTCCAATTTTTGCAGTATCATCTTTAGAGCCATCATTTATTATAAGTATCTCTAATTTGTTTGAATATTTATTATCTATCAAAGAATGAATTCCTGCTTTAAGAAATTTAGCAACATTATATGATGGAACCGCAATCGTTAATATTGGATTATTAACTTGTTTTTTATATTTGAATGGAGCAATGTTTGACTTACTCTTTATCAGTTTTAAATCGGCCCCTATTGTATTATTATAACTGCAAGTTTTTGCTACACAATCATGTGTTTGCTTTGACAATTCTTTAAATAGTTTTTCATCAAAATATATTTTTTCTATTAAGTCAGCATATTGTTTTATATTTTCCGTATCACAATATGTACCAATATTAGGATATATATATTCTTCAGTTCCTACTCCATTTGAAGTAATTACGACATTACCAGACATTGCGGCTTCGCATGAAGAAACAGCTTGAGTATCAAATCTGGTTGGAAATAATCCTATTCCATTTTCTTTATGAACTTGTGCTATTTCCTTGTGTGATAAAAACTTTTTATAAATATGTACATTTGAAAAATTCTTTAATGGTGCAAGCAAAACGTCATGATAATCACCATCACCATAAAATGAAAATTCTAAATCATCAAATATCTTTCTTGTACTTAATTCAAGTACCACTTTAACTGCTATATCAATTGAATATGTGCTTAAGTTATCATATTTTCTTATAACAAATATTTTTTTCCTAAGATCAGATTTTTTTTCATTGTATTTAAATATATCAGTATCTATATTACAAGGAATAACATAAGCGTTATTATATTTAATTCCTATCAATTTTTCGCTTAAATTTTTAGCCCAATTAGATACAAATACAAATTTAACATTGCCCTTTTCATTATATCTTTTAATTAAATCATCTTTTTCTGGAAATGTTTTATATACTTTTTCTGGAATTTCTGTTATATTTTCAAAATATTTTGCATTCAATCTATCCCATGCTCTATATAATGTATCACTTCCATGAGAGTAAATGATTATTTCAGTTTCTGTTAAATCACTAGCATCCAAAATTTGAGCATATCTTTCATCGAAAAAGTGTATTAATATTTTTTTGTATTTTTTATTTTGTAAAATTTTTCTTATATCATTATATCCAGTAGATACAACTTTTATATTTTCAAATTTTGAAATTGAACTTTTGTTTATGCAATTTTCATTTACTACAGCAAGATCTACTTTTAAATTCTCTTTCTTGTATGCTTGCATTCTAGAATGAATAAAAGCACATCTATATTTATTATCATAAGTTGGATAGCCAGGACAAAGTAGTAATATATCACCATTAAAGTTTTTTGATATATCTTGTTCTTTATCATACTCATATTCTATATTAATTTCATTTATTTTGATTGTTGTATGTGGAAAAACAGTTATTCCAACAAAAGTAATTTTATTTATATCATCAAAGTAATTAACAGAGTTTGGATCTATGTTTTCAACTACTCTTAGCTTTCTATTTAATAATTTAACCTGACAACCATCACCATCTAAAGTTGAAATTGAACTAGTTAACTTATACATTTTTTTCTTGCAATAAATTATCTTTGCAAATACAATAAAACCTTTTTTATCTGTTTCATTTGAAACTACTGTTTTTCCATCTTTTTTTGAAACCTTTACATTACGTTTCAACTTTATTTTATTTGTTATTGAAATCATATAATCTACCTCTATTTCATTTGTTCTTTATAATAAGCATCACAAATTTTATTAGTATCACCCATTTTTACTACTTTTCCATGTTCTAACCAAACAACTTTAGTGCACAAATCCTTAATTGATTCTAATGAATGTGAAACATATAAAACAGTTGTTCCACCTTTTATCATTTCCATCATTTTTCTCTTACTTTTCTCTTGGAATTTAATATCTCCAACTGATAGTATTTCATCTACTATTAGTATTTCAGGATTAACTATAGTTGCAATAGAAAATGCAAGCTTAGCAGTCATACCTGAAGAAAAGTTTTTAACCGGAACATCCAAGAAATCTTTTAATTCTGAAAACTCAACTATTTCATCAAATTTATCATCCAAAAACTCTTTTGAATATCCAAGTATTGCGCCATTTAGATATATATTTTCTCTAGCAGTTAAATTTCCATCAAAGCCTGCTCCAAGTTCTATCATTGGTGATATTACACCTTTTACTTTCACTTTTCCTTTAGTGGGTTTCATAACTCCACTAACAACTTTTAATAGTGTTGATTTTCCAGCACCATTACTACCAATAAGGCCAACAACTTCTCCTTTTCCAATGTTAAAAGAAACGTCTTTAAGCGCCCAAAAGTCTTCGTTTTTTTTCTTTTTCTTCTTTTTAGTAAACAGATTTACGAATGCCTGTTTCATTGAAAAGTCTTTTTCTATTTCAAGATTAAATTTCATCGAAACATTTTCTATCTTAATCATCAGTTACCTCCTATACATAATAGATAAATTTATCTTGTTTTTTCTTAAATACATAAGAACCTATTGCTAGCATTCCTACACCAATTAATCCTAATATTCCAAGTGTAGTAAATGAAGGCCTTTGTCCATATACTACAATACTTCTTGCAGCGGTTAAAAATTGATACATAGGATTAAAGTTCATTAACATTCTAAGTTTTGCTGGTAATATTTCAATACTATAGAAAACTGGAGTCAAATAATTCCATAATGTTAATGCAATTCCATATATATGCCATACGTCTCTTAAGAAAACTGATAAGCAAGATAATAATAATCCCATACCTACAGTAAATAAGAACATACAGAAAAATATATAAGGTAAGAATAAATACCAAACATTAAAGTGACAAGTATATCCTCCTAAGCCAACATATGATAAAGCAATAATTGCTAACCAAGGAATCAACGTTAATAAAAAGTCTATTCCTATAAATAAGCATTTTGCAATAGGAAATATATATTTTGGAATATATACCTTATTTATTAACATAAAATTATCAACAACAGATGTCATAGCCATACTTGACGCTTGAGAAAAATAGTTAAACATAATGATACCAGTCATTAAGTACACTATGTAGTTTACTCCCTCTACTTTAAATCTAAACATTTGCGAGAATACAATTGCCATAACGGTCATTGTAAGAATAGGATTTAATAAACTCCATAGTATTCCAAGAACACTCCTTTTATATTTAACCTTAAAATCTCTTGATATCAATTGGGTCATTAAAAACCAATATCTTTTAAAATTTGAAAATATAGCTTTTATTTTGCTCATAAATACACCTCTATAATCTTTTGTCTATTTAATTATAACATACATAATTTATTTTTAAAAGAAAAAGGATTAAGCTTTAAGCAAAATCACTTAACCCATAAATTATAATCAATAAATTCGATAGACTTATATTCATCTATATTATAAAAAAGTTTAAATCTTTTTTGAAAAACATCATCAGTTGGATTTCCGCCCCATATATAAGAATCATATGGTAGTTTTGGTAAAATATATTTTTCAACCTCGTTATCATTCACATACTTCGTTCTTACCCTGTCAACTTTATACACCTTAAAAAATAGTACGAAATAAAAAATTATTAAAACAGTAATGATAAATTTAATGATTTGATAATCAAATTTTATATTTAAATAATCTATTATACTAAGTGCAAATGAAACAAACATAACGTAAGTTGGAAAAAAGCATCTAGGTCCAACTGGTGTAACAAAAAATAAAGGAAGAGTAATTAACAATATGCTGATAAGACAAAAGATAAATTTCTTCATCTTTTTGTATTTTTTTAAACATAACACTATTGAAACAAAAGTAATTGCAAAAAACAAAAAGCATATAATTCCATTCAGATATAAACTACTAAACAAATTTACATAAATCGTGTTGAAAATTAAGTAAGATATTAAAGTTATATAAAATAAAATCAAAATATTTTTTATTAGGTTATTCTTGATATTCGATTTTTTTATAAGCAAAATCATTAGTATGCTAATAACTATATTTATAATAAAGTTTTCTCCAAATAATAAACCAGAAATGGTATCAAAATAAGAGTGAAATAATCTAATAAAGATATTACTACTAGTTGCAACACTTCTATAAGAATCAGTTTGATTCAAAATATTTATATACGCTCCATTACTAAACATTATTGTACTGCCCAAAATAGAGCCAATAAAATAAAGCAAATTATTTCGTCCGACCTTTTTATTTTTTACAATGTCAGCTATGCAAATAATGATTGATAAAACAACTGAATATATAGTCATATGTTCAATGTATAAAGTACTTGATATACCGAGAAAAAAAGAAAATATTGCAGTTTTTAAGTTCTCATTTCCTGTTTTTACAATGTACAAATATAGCAATACAAATAATACTGGAAGAACATAGTTGCAAAAACCAGACGTCCAAGCTATTGATTGTTGGAAGATACTAGATGGAATTATAAGTAAAAGTAATATTACAATCAAAGTATTATTTCTATGTTTTTTTTCATCTTTGGTTATGATTTTTGAAACTAATATAGCTATCAAACTAATTGAAATTGACACTATAAAAGCTCTTAAAATTCTAACTCTTGTTAATAACAAAACCATTAAATTACCTAGCCATCTTCCATTGTAATCCTTAAAGCAACTCTTTAGCCTATCTAACCCTATGCTTGTTCCCCAAGCCCAATCATCACCAGTATAAGGGAAGAAATAACATATCAAAAATAGTGCCAAAAAAATTAATAAATAAAATTTATTTGTTTTAAAAAAGTTAATTACCTTATCTCTTTTTCTTTTTTGTTTCATTTTCTTCTCCTTCTTTTAATATATATATAGGTCTATTTTTTACTTCTACATAAACTCTTGCTATATATTCACCTATAATTCCTAGACATAAAAGAATCAATCCACCAATTAATAAAATACATGCAATTAAAGTAGCATATCCTGGTATAGATATTGTAAAAAATAATTTTTGTATTATAACAATGATCAAGTAAATAAATGCTAAGGATGAAAAAATCATACCACATACAGTCGAAATCCTAAGCGGTGCTATCGAAAAAGATAATATTCCTGACATAGCATATTTAAATAGTTTTATTAAGTTGAATTTACTGCTTCCATGTAATCTTTTTTCTGGAGTATATGACAAGTATTTTGTTTTAAAACCTACCCAAGAAAAAATTCCCTTTGAAAATCTATTTTTTTCTTTTAGTTCGATAATTGAATTTGTCATCTTTCTATCAAACATTCTAAAATCGCTTGCTCCTTCAACAAATTCGATGTTTGTTGTACCAGCCATAAGTTTATAAAATTTCTTTTTTAAAAATGATATAAATTTATTTTCAATACGTTTATCTTGGTAGTAACACACACAGTTATAATCTTTATTTTCCTCTAAAAATCTCACCATATCTAACGTTAATTTTGGATTTTGCTGTAAATCAGCATCTATTATAACTGAATAGTCTCCTGTAGAATTTTTCAAACCAGCGTATATTGCAGAATCTTTTCCAAAATTTCTTGAAAACGAAATTATTTTAGCACTAATTTTTTTATCACTATCTTTTATTTGTTTTAACTCATAAAGCGTATTATCACTAGAACCATCATCTATAAAAATGATCTCAACCTCATAGTTTTGCTGTTGATATATTTTCTTTATCTTATCATAAATTATTAAAACGTTTTTTTCCTCGTTAAAGCAAGGAATTATAAAACTAATTTTTTTCATATAACACCTCTAATATCTTTTTAATTATATCACGTAAGATAAATATTTTACAATAATGTTATTTATAAAGAAAAAATTAATCTTTAGTTTTGTAATTAAAGATTAATTTCTGACTTTTCAATCAAAATGCTTTGCAATATATTTTTGTCAAAGTTTTATTTCCTTCTATTATTCTTTTTAAAAAGCTTCTTTTCTTCCATATTTCATTATTTTTCCAATTTGGAAATTCACTATTTAAAAGCTTAAATACTTCATCAATAAATATGCTAGCTAATTTTTTATCTTTTTGATTTTTTTGTTGCAGAGTATACCTAAATAAATTTCTTGTACACCAAGCAGAAACATACTTTTCTATTTTATTATAATAACTATGATTTTTTAGTTCTTCTATTATCATATTTGTTACCTTTAAAATATCAAATACCCTTTTGTCCATAACCGTTGTTTCACTTTTACTTCTAACTAAATAATAATTAAGTTTTTCATCTACTATTCCCATTTTTTTAGCTCTAGCCATAGCTTTCATAACAACTATTGCATCTTCATATTTTAAATTTTCTGGAAAACTTACACCATCTAATAATTCTTTTTTATATAATTTATTCCAAGGTGCTAAATTAACCTCTAATAACAAATTTGGATTTTTATCTAAAGTGGTATTTTCAAAATATGGAATAACAAAATCTGGTGTTATTTCTTCTAATTCATCATCTTTTTCAAGCATTTTATGGAAGTTACATAGCACTAAATCAAGTTGTTCATTTTCTGCTTTAGAATATAATTTTTCACAAGCACTTCTATCTAAATAATCATCACTATCTATGAACATAATATACTTACCACTTGATTTTTTAATACCAATATTTCTGTTATATCCGATTCCTTTATTAGTTTTATTGTGGATAACTTTTATCTTGTTATCATACTTTTTCTTATATTCATCTATAATTAAAGCAGAATTATCAGGTGATTTATCATCTATTATAATTATTTCAATATCATCTAGTGTTTGATTAACCAAACTATCTAAGCAACGTCTTAAATATTTTTCAGTATTATATACAGGAACTATAACTGATACTTTCATCATCTTACCACCTTTAAATATAAGTTTAAATTATGTTTCATTAAGTATTTTTTAAATCTTCTTATTCTTGTATTAACAAGCACTCCATCAAATACGTTTAATTTTTTAAGTTCATTTATATATACTTTTTTTTCATCTTTTTTTAGCTCCCTTGCTTTTACTATAACAGAGTTTGATATATAACTTAAAAAGTAATCATCTAGGTTATTTTTTCTATTTATATTTTTTGCAAATAATCTCATTGTTTTATATTGTTCTAACATATCAAAGGCCTTTTTAACAGTCTTTTTGTAATCGTTATTATTCATTATACTGCCATTTCTTTGTATGTAATAATAACCGATAAAGTCTATCGATTTAACCTTTCTTGCCTTATAAATTACATACGGAATAAGACCAAAGTCTTCGTGATATACGCCCTTTTTAAAACTAAATTTATTTTCTATATAATAATTTTTTCTTATTACATAACACCAAGCAGGTTCAACAAAATGATATGATGACAAATACTTAAATGCATCATATCCGCACATAGATTCAAAACCTTCTTCATGATATTCATTTATTTTTGTATATTCTTCATCTTCCGTTGCTATCTGAAATCTTAAGATATCGCTATCATCTATTTTTTTATCTACTTCTTCTAATAATTTATTTGATACATAATCATCACTATCAACAAATATTATGTATTTTCCACTTGATTTTTGAACGCCTCTATTACGTGCCATAGAAAGTCCTTCATTTTCTTTATCTATTACGATTATGTTTTTATATTTCTTTTGATACTTTGAAATTATATTACTACTTTTATCAGTTGACCCATCATTTACTACTATTATCTCAAAATCCTTATACGTTTGATTAACCAAACTATCTAAACATTTTTTTAAGTATTTTTCAGTATTATATACTGGTACTATAAAACTATATTTAATCATTATTTCATCTCCATTAAATCTTCTATTAATTTCATTCTTTTTTTATTTAAAGCATCATAGTCAACTTTTTCTTTTAACTTTTCTTTTTTCTCTGAAAGAGATTTTACCTTTTCATATATGTTATTTTCATCTACTATGTATCCAAATCTATTAGGTATTGATACATAATCATCTGATACATCTATTGTTGTAATAATAGGTTTATCTAATATAATTGCTTCATTATAAACAACTGGAAAACCTTCATATCTTGATGTTAAAATAAGATAATCACACGTTTTCATATATGGGTATGGATTTTTTTTAGCTCCCATAAAAATAACGTTATCTAACTTATCTTTATTTACTATATCTTTATATTTTTTTTCGTCAGGTCCACTTCCTATTATCCAAAATATAGCTTTTACTTTATCTTGCTTGCATTTATTAGCTACTCTTAAAAGAAGCGTAAGTCTTTTGGATGATTCATCTAACCTTCCTACAAATAAGAAAATCTTTTTATTAGTTCTTTTTATTTCTATCTTTTTATTAGACAACTTTAAAATTCTTTCATAATCAATTAAGTTATTTATTGTAACCGATTTACTTTCTATTGTTTTATATATCTTACATAGATCTTTTTTAGATTCGTTACTAACAAATACAACATGATTATATTCATTTATTTTTATGCCATCAAAAAACTCTTTTATCTTATTAATATCTTTATCATAAGCCATATAATAATTACTGTGGACAAATAACGTTTTATTGTTAGATGATGTTCTTGCTAAAAATGAAGATGGCTTAGAATATGTTGCATAAGATATACTTGCATAATATCTTTTATAATTAAATAAAAGCCATTTAATTCTTTTAAGTAAGTTTACTATTTTTCTAAAAAGAAAGTTTTTAGCGTCACTTACGTTATATTCTTTTATAACAACGTCTTTTGGAACATCTTTTAAAAAGACACCTTCTTTTTTTTCAAGTACTAAAGTAACTTTATATTTATCAAAGTTAATGTTTTTAAGCAAGTTTATTAAAGAGGTTTCTATTCCTCCAAAATCTAAGTTATATGATGCTATTAAAATATTTTTTTTCATAAGTAATTCACCTAACATAATTATAATATATTTTATAAAAAATTAAAAGAAGGCTTAATAAAAAAGTAACTTACATTATTTAACATATTCAAATTAATTCAAATTATATTCCAATTAAAAATGATAACTATATTACTATAGCTATCATATTATTAGAGCCCTTATTAACTACCTTGGTTAATGTCGTTTGAAGCTTATGTCTTATGTTATCTGGCATAAGTGATAACTTACCTCTTATACCTTCTTGAACTATATTATCTAAGCTTCTACCAAACATTTCACTTTTCCATACGCTATCAGGATCTGCTTCATAATCTTTCATTAAGTTATCGATTAATTCCTTACTTTGAGTTTCAGATCCTATTATAGGTTCAAACGTTGATTCTACATCAACCCTTATCATATGAATAGATGGCGCTACTGCCTTTAATTTAACACCATATCTAGTTCCCTGTTTTATTATTTCTGGTGTTGCAAGCTTCATGTCTTTAATCGTTGGAAATGATGTCCCATAACCAGTTTGTTTAACCATTTTAATAGCTTCTTTTACTTGTGAGAATTCCTCTCTTGTTTCATTAAGTTCTGTAAACAAACTAATTAATTTAGCCTTAGAATCTATTTCAGTTCCAATTATTTCGTTTAAAACCTCGTTATATAATCCGTCAGGTGCCTCAAGACTTATCGTTATTTCACCTTCTGCAGTATTAACCGAAGATAAATAAGCCTTACTAATTACATCACATCCATTAAAGTGTTCTATTATTGTATCAACATCTCTTACCTTATCAACTTCAGTTACACTTTCTTTAATTCTTTCGATATATTCTTTTTTAACAGGATGTTTATAAGATAAACAAGCTATCCAATCTGGTATATTAACATTTACACCTAATACAGGAAATTCAAATAAAGCTTCTTTTAATATGTTATATATTTCCTTTTCTCCCATAGCTTCAACACTGACTGGTAAAACAGGAACTTTATATTCATCTCTTAAACTTTCTGCTAACTTTTCAGTATCAGGATGCGTTGGATGAGCAGAGTTTAAAACTACTATGAAAGGTTTTCCTATTTCTTTTAGTTCATCTATAACCTGTTTTTCAGCAGGCACATAATCTTCTCTTTTTATTTCACCAAAACTACCATCAGTTGTAACTACTATACCAATTGTAGAATGGTCTCTAATAACCTTTTCAGTGCCTATTTCTGCTGCTTCAACAAAAGGTATTTCTTCATCATACCAAGGAGTTCTAACCATACGAGGCCCATTATCATCTTCGTATCCTTTAGCAGCATCAATAACATATCCAACGCAGTCAATTAACCTTATGTTTGCGGTAAAATCATCTATTTGAATAGTTGCGGCATTAGAAGGAACAAACTTAGGTTCTATCGTCATGATTGTTTTTCCTTGCGCTGTTTGAGGTATTTCATCTAAACACCTTTTTCTTTCGTATTCATCTTTAATATTTGGAACAACTAAGTTTTCTATACATTTTTTTATAAAAGTAGACTTACCCGTTCTAACCGCTCCTACTACACCTAGATATATGTCGCCACCTGTTCTTTTTGATATATCTTTTATAATATCGTATTTTTCCATATAATCCCTACTTTCTTTTCAATCTCATTAAATATTATGTAAGATATATGCAAATATGAAAAAAAGAAGAAATAAATCTTCTTAATCTATCATACTTTCTAAATTATTAGGTATTTGATCTCCAACTACCGCTTTAACTATTTTATCTGACTGCTCTTTACTAACGTTTTTACCAGTTAATTTAGCAAGTTCATCTATTACTCCTCTAATTGTAGACTCATCTTTTAAATTACCACCTTTTAATCTAGCAGCTAAATCTAAAATTGTTTGTTTACTTACGTTGGTCTTTTTTTCCACCTTGTTTAAAAAACTGTCGGTTATTCCCATACATTATCACTCCTAGAATAATATATGCTTAATTTTTTTTAAAGTGTTAATTAAATTTATACTAATTCATATTCCCTTTCATAAATATTTTCATTAGTTACGTATTTAAATAGGTAACCGTTCTTCTTTTTACACACGATAATACCAATGGTTGGGCCTTGATTAATGGTTCTTAAATTTTTATCAATAACGTTCATATATGTTTCTACTTGTCCTATATGTTCTTTTTTTATTTCGTTTATCTTAAGTTCTATTACAACATAACAGTTATCATAAATGTTATATAAGAGCATATCTATATAGTTATATCTATCTCCTATTTTTATTGGGTATTCGTTTTCTATAAAAGTAAAACCTTCTCCTAGTTGTTTTAAAAAGCTTGGTATATCTTCTAATATAAATGACATTAGCATTCTCTCTGATATCTTACCTGTATCAAACTTATTTTTTATGAGTATTGGGTCCTTTATTAAATCACCAGCATTAATCTCTTCTTTATTAATTAGTTTTTCTTTTGTATTATCGTCTAATCTTTCGTATTCACGGGACTTTATTCGTTCCCTTAACTTTCTTTTACTTAAATTTTGATTTTCTGCTATCTTTATATAATATTTCATTTCGTTTATGTTTTTAATTGCCATAAGTTCGCAGTAATGGGACCAAGACAAAGTGGTCGCCAGTGGAGACCATTTTTGTTTATTAAATAAATTATAGAACTGTCTAAATCTTCTAAGAGTTCTTTCATTATATTTCTTCCCTAAATCTGTTTCTAATCTCATAGAATACTTCTTTATAATTCCTTCTCCATAACTTTTTCCAGCATCATTTAATAATTTACCAACTTTATAATACGTATTTAAATCACTTCTATTTTTTGAATAATCTTTTACTTCCTTATATACTTCATTATTTATTAATTCATTTTTTATTTTCTCGTAATAATTCATATGTTTTTCCTTTCTTATACTAGTTTGTATTCTCTTTCATAAATATTTTCATTAGTTACGTATTTAAATAGATAACCATTTTTCTTTTTACACACGATAATACCAATGGTAGGACTTTGATTAATTGTTCTTAAATTTTTATCAATAAAGTTCATATACGTTTCTATCTGGCCTATATGCTCTTTTTTTATTTCGTTTATTTTAAGTTCTATTACTGCATAACAATTATCGTAAATGTTATATAAAAGTATATCTATATAGTTATATCTGTCTCCTATTTTTATTGGATACTCACTTTTTATAAAACTATATCCATCACCAAACTCACTTAAA